>ERZ1026957.399-NODE-399-length-21790-cov-10.697723_pt1 | contig 21790 bp, 21 predicted proteins | sample MGYA00519300_ERZ1026957 | MGnify/ENA primary metagenome ERZ1026957 (study PRJEB26926, sample SAMN06164520) | human gut metagenome | biome: ENVO:00009003; feature: ENVO:2100002; material: ENVO:00002003 | host: Homo sapiens | place: USA | collected 2012 ...
AGCGAACTCATTTAGTTTAGCACATCTTCATCCGTTTGTCAAGAACTTTTTTCGAATCTCTTCGAGCTTTTTCTTGAACCCCGTCCGATTTGCTGCGCTCCTTCAGAACGCTCGGCTATGATACCATCGAAAAACCAGTTTGTCAACCCTTTTTTTCATTATTTTTCACTCTTTTTTATATTTACTATTACTTGTGTTAATATCGGCACGACACCCCAAAATATAGCTGCTCCCACAGCCCAGCTCCAGATCGGCAGCCGGTACGCCAGAAAGCTTCCGCCAAATGCCAGCAGGCAGAACACGCCTCCGGTGCTTCCCGTGCCATTTTTCCGTCTGACAGCTCCCAGCATACGTTCTGCCGCACACACCAGCATCGTCAAAAGCGCAAACAGCCCCAAAAGCTGCGCGACTGACAGCAGCAGCTCGAACCGCTGCATGACCGACAGCACAGACAGGCTTTTCGTCAGCGTGAGAAACGGCAGCGGCTCCTGCCGCGCCAGCTCCGGCGACAGGCAGGCCGCCGTCAGAAACGTCGGGACTGCCGGGAGAAGCGCAGACGCCGCTGCCGCGCCGAATGAAATGCGCGGTACTTCGTCCTCCGCCGTGACAAACGCCATGCAGGCCTGCCCCAGACACAGGCAGAACGCCAGCGCGGCATCCGCCGGAACGCCCTGCGGGCGGCTCCAATCTACCTGCACGTGCCGCAGGGACGCTGCGGCAATGACCGCATACAGCCCTGCGAGGCACAACGCAAGCACTGCACAGACACGTCCGGCTGCCAGCCGTCCCTTTTGTCCGGCCAGCGCCGCCAGCAAAAGCGGGATCGCGGGCAGGAACGGGCCAAGGTCGTCTTCAAACGCGATCTGACTGGCCGCAGCAGCGCCCGAGGCCGCAAACAGCAGCCACAAAAGCTCCGCCGCTGCCATGATCCGTCCGCCAACAGCTCCGAACGCGCGGGCAAACGCCTGCCGCATACACAGGCCGGATTGCCGCTGCATCGCCTGCTGGCAGGCGGCAAGCGCGCAGGCGAGGATACTCCCGCCCAGCACCCACAGCCAGCCGCAGCCCGGCAGCGCCATCGCCGCCGGAACGCTCAGCGCGCACAGGCTCCACGCGCGCACCTGTCTCGGCGTCAGCTTATCCTGCAAGAATGATCCCTCCGTTTTCCCCCGGCAGCAGAATCGCCGGGTCGAGTGCTTCGCCGCGCAGAAGCGCGGCGTGCGCGTCCGCAAGCGTCACCGCACCGGGGTGCGCCTGCAAAAATTCCACGCAGCCGTCTGCATCCAATGCATCCATCCGCGCCAGATACAGCTTCGCCGCCGGGCGGAACTGCCGCTGCCGCACCGCTGCGGGCAGAAGCGATTGTGTGCTTTGCAGGAGAATAATATGCTCCGCCGTGTCCAGAAAGAGCGTGCCCTCCGCCCCTTCCCGCATGGCGGCAAGCGCGTCCGGGAGCGTCGTGCCGGAGCCGGATACGCCGTTGTCGCTTTCCACGGTGATCCGCCCGTCCTCCTGCGCGATCACGAGCACCTGCGCAGGCAGGAGCTTCGCCGCGTCCGTCCCCGTGCGCGGCAGCATACAAAGGCTGACCACCGACGCTGCCGCCAGCAGCGCGATACTGATTTTATTGAGCATGACCGTCCCCCTGATTTTTCAGATCCTGCGGGTGCAGCGCCGTGTCGCGCCATTTCTGCCGCACCAGAAGCGGGCGCAGCACGGCGCGTCTTGCCCGCGCGTCGGAAAACGGCGCGAGATAGGACACATCCAGACTCGTCAGCCCCGACAGGTGGATCAGCAGTGCAATGCCGCCTGCCGTCAGGGCGAACAGCCCGCCCGCTCCCGCCAGAATCGCCAGTGCGAAGCGCCAGATGCGAACGGCGTCGGACAGATCCCGGCTCGGAAGCGTAAAGCCGCAGATTCCGGCGGAGGCCGTGACGATCAGCGCGGCGGGCGAGACGAGCCGCGCATCGACCGCCGTTGTGCCCACGACGAGGCCGCCGATGATGGAAACCGCCGTGCCGATGGCCTGCGGCAGATGAAGCCCCGCCTCCTGCAAAAGCTCAAACGCGGCAAGCAGGCCCACCACCTCGAAAACCGTATCGAACGGCACCTCGCGCTTGGATTCGATGATCGCCAGCAGCAGCTTTGTCGGGATCATCTCCTGATGGTACGTCGCCATGGCGACATACAGCCCCGGCAGCAGCAGCGCGGCCAGCAGCGCCAGATACCGCAGCACGCGCAGGCAGGATGCCGAGAGATAGTCGACCGCGCGGTCCTCCGTCGATTTCATGAGAATGCCGAGATCGACCGGGGCCAGATACCCCAGCGGCAGCCCGTCGACCAGCAATCCGGCCTGTCCGTTCAGAAGGCCCTGGCAGAAGGTATCCGGGCGCTCGGTGTATTGCAATAACGGAAAGGCTGTCCGGCGGGAACCGGTCACGTATTCCTCGACGCTTGCGGGCGTGAGCATCCCGTCAATGTCGATATTCTCCAGCCGCTTTTCCATGCGCCGGACAAGCTCCGGCGCGGTCAGGTCGGCGAGATAGCAGACCGTGACGGCGGTTTTCGTGCGCAGGCCGACGGTCTTCTGTGAAAAGCGCAGCTGCGCCGTGCGCAGATGGCGGCGCAGGAGGCTGGTGTTGATGCGCATCGTCTCTGTAAACGCGTCCTTCGCGCCCTTGACAGTGTTTTCCGACTCCGGCGCGGAGGGGCCGCGCCGGGCGCTCGTTTTCGTTTCGAAGCAGAGCGCCGTGTCCGTGCCCGGAAAAATGACAGCGCAATAGCCGTGCAGCAGCTTGTCCGCCGTCTGCGCGGGGTCTTGCGTGCGCTCGGCGACGGCGCAGTAGACTCTCGCCCGCTCCGCCTGCGTCAGAACCTCCTGTATGCTCCCCGGCGTGACCGTCTCCATCAGCGGCTTCAGCACCTGCTCGGCGATATCCCCGCCGGAGGTCAGCCCGTCCAGAAACAGCAGTCCCAGCCTCTGCCCGCCGACCGTGATCTGCCGGGTATTGAGATCCGCCGTATCCCCAAAGCACGCCTGCACGTCCTCCATGCCCCAATGCGCCATGGTTTTGCCTCCCGTTTGGATGATTCTTCTGTCATTTTTCCGCAAACGCAGAAAAGTATACCTGTTTTCCGCGTCACAGGTTTGCATATCCCGGCTGTTTGTGGTAGACTATAGCGAAAGCGATTTGAAATCACACATATATAATATGTATCTGGAGATGTACCGCCATGTATGAATTGATTACCGACAAGACGCTTGCGGAATACGAAGCGTTTGTGCAGAGCCACCCGAAGGGCAATTTTGCGCAGAGCAGTCTCTGGGCCAAACAGAAGCCCATGTGGACATGGGACGCCGTCGCCGTGCGCGGCGAGGACGGGAAAATCAAAGGCTCTCTGGCCCTCATGACCCGCAAGGTTCCCGGCATCGGCCGGACGCTGATGTACGGCTGCCGCGGCCCGGTCTGCGATCTGGACGACCGCGAGACGTTTGCCCAGCTGCTGGAGGGCGCAAAAGAACTGGCAAAAAAATATAAGTCCTATGTCATCAAGCTTGACCCGGATGTTCCGTCAAGCAACACCGCCTTTGCCGCGCTTATGCAGTCGTTCGGCTTCCGGTGCAAGGAGGGCGGGAAGAATTTTGAGGCCATCCAGCCGCGCTATGTCTTCCGTCTGAACGTCGAGGGCAAAACGGAAGATGAGCTTATGGCGGCCTTCCACCAGAAATGGCGCTATAATATTCGCCTGGCCGAGCGCAAGGGCGTAAGCGTGAAGATCTGCGGCAAGGAAATGGTCCCGGCGTTCGCCGATCTCATGCTGACGACCGGCGTGCGCGACGGCTTTGTCACGCGCAAGCCGGAGTATTTTGCGAACATGCTCGACAATCTCGGCGAGCATGCGCGGCTCTACATGGCCTTTGACCCCGAGGGAACGCCCATCGCGGGGACACTCGCCATCCACTACGGCGACAAGGTCTGGTATCTCTACGGTGCATCCAGCAACGAGCACCGCAATCTGATGCCCAACTATTTATTGCAGTGGCGCATGATCCAGTGGGCCGTTGAGACCGGCTGCCGCATCTACGATTTCCGCGGCGTGTCCGGAAACGTCTCCGAGGATAACCCGCTCTACGGCCTGTTCCGCTTCAAGCAGGGCTTCGGCGGAGACTTCACCGAGTTCGTCGGCGAAGAGGATCTGGTGCTCTCGCCGGTCATTTACTGGGCCGTGGAGCACGGCACGTCGGTCTTCAAGGATCTTCGCAAGACCGTCTATCTCATCAAGAACCGAGACAAAAAATAACGCAGGAGGCGCAGCATGAAAGCGTATGTCGTCGACTCCGCCGCCGTGCGGAGCAATCTGCAAATTCTAAAGGACCGCGCAGGCAGCGCGGTCCTCTGGGCCGTTTTAAAGGGAGACGGCTATGGCCTCGGCCTTGTCCAGATGGCAGCGATCTGCCGGGAAGCCGGCGTCACGCACTTTGCCGTGACGGAGGTTTCCGAGGTCAGCCGCCTGCGCGCAGGCGGGTTTCAGGATTGTGACATTCTGATGCTCCGCCCGACCGCCGACGCGCAGGAGCTGACGCAGCTTCTGAACCTCGGCGCGATTCTGACCGTTTCGAGCCAGAACGACGCAGCCGTCCTGAACGGCGTGGCGGAAACGCTCGGTGTCCAGGCGCAGGTACACGTCAAGATCGATACCGGCATGGGCCGGTACGGCTTTTTGCCGGACGAGCTGGATCAGCTGCTGCCCATTTTCAAGTATATGCCCGGCCTGCACGTGACCGGCATTTATACGCATCTGCATTCCGCGTTCTGCAATCAGAAAGCAACCATCGTGCAGGCCGAGGCGTTTCAGGGCGTTCTGGACAAGCTGCACGCCGAGGGCTGCGACACCGGCATGGCGCATATGCTGAACTCCGCCGGGCTTTTGAAATACCCCGAATACGCGATGGACGGCGTGCGTGTGGGCTCGGCCATCCTGGGGCGTGTGTCTGTGCGCGGAAATTGGGGTCTTGCCCACATCGGCGAGTGTCAGGCGACGATCGAAGAGCTTCGCTGGCTCCCGAAGGGCCACAGCTGCGGCTACGGCGCGGGCTGGACAGCGAAAAAACCCACTCGCGTGGCCGTGTTCTCCGTGGGCTGGTACCACGGGTTCGGCGTGGAGATGGGAAACGATCTGTTCCGTTTCCGCGACTGCCTGCGCGGCGTTCTGCGGAATCTGAAGCAGATGGTCTTCAAAAAGCATATCTATGTAACGGTAAACGGGAAAAAGTGCCGCGTGCTGGGCCATATCGGGATGCTGCACACGTGTGTGGACGTGACGAAGCTTCCATGCGCGGTCGGCGACACAGCGGTTTTTGACATCAAGCCGCTGCTGCTCAAGGGCATCGAGGTCGTCTACCGGTGAGGAGGGGCCATGTCTGATAAAATTGCCGCCATTGCCACGGGCCGTGCCCGCACGGGCATCGGCATTCTGCGCCTGTCCGGCGACGGGTGCATTGAGGCCGCAGGGCAGGTCTTCAGGCTGAACTCCGGCAGGCCGCTGACCTCCCTCCCCGACCGGAAGCTTGCGCTCGGCACGCTCTTTGACGCACAGGGACGCCCCATCGACCACTGCATGGCGTTCATCTCCCGCGCCCCGCATTCGTACACCGGCGAGGATACCGCCGAAATTCAATGCCACGGCTCCCCCGCCGCACTGACCGCTGGACTTGAGGCGCTGTTCGCCGCAGGCTTCCGGCAGGCGCGGCCCGGCGAATTCACACGCCGCGCATTTCTAAACGGCCAGATGGACCTGACGCAGGCCGAAGCCGTGATCGATCTCATCGACGCCGAGACAGCCGACGCGGCGGCAAACGCCGCCGGACAAGTTGCAGGTGCGATCCGAAAAAGGATCGACCCGATCTATGACAGCTGGGTCGACCTGTGCGCGCATTTCCATGCCGTGCTCGATTACCCCGACGAGGATATCGACCCCTTCACGCTCTCCGGCTACGAAGCGTCGCTGACGGACAGCAGCCGGCAGCTTACCGCGCTGCTTGCCTCCTGCCACCGGGGCCGGATGGTGCAGTCCGGGATCAAAGCCGTCATTCTGGGCAGTCCAAACGCCGGAAAATCCAGTCTTCTGAACCGCCTGTCCGGCTTTGACCGCGTCATCGTCACCGACATTCCCGGCACGACGCGCGACACGGTCGAGCAGACCGTCACACTCGGGCGGCACCTTGTCCGTCTGGTTGATACCGCAGGCATCCGCGACACGCAGGATGTGATCGAAAAAATCGGCGTTGACCGCTCGATGGAGGCCGCGAAGGACTGCGACGCGGCGCTGTTCGTCGTCGACGCGTCCAGACCGCTGACGGACGAGGACCGCCGCGCGATGGGCGCGGCGCTCGAAGCGCCGGAGGCGATCGCGATTCTGAACAAGCAGGATCTGCCCGGCGCGATCGAGCCGTCCGATCTGCCGTTTTCGTACATCATCCCCGTCTCCTGCAAGGACGGCACGGGCTTTGACCAGCTGGAGCAGGCGTTTGATATGCTCTTCCCGGACAATGCGCCGTGTGACGGTTCGCTTCTGACGAACGCGCGGCAGGCCGGCGCCATTCTGCGCGCGAAAAAGTCTGTCGACTCCGCCGTGCGGAGCCTGCGCGCGGGTATGACGCCCGACGCGGTGCTGGTCGATCTGGAAGCGGCCATGGATGCGCTCGGCGAGGTCACGGGCCGGACGATGCGCGAGGATATCACGAACCGCATTTTTGAGCGGTTCTGCGTTGGAAAATAAACCACAGAAATCAGGTTTTACTATGATCTATCTCGATAATTCCGCCACGACGCAGCCCTGTCCTGCCTGTGTGCGGGCCATGACAGAGGCGCTCACAGACTGCTGGGGCAATCCGTCGTCCGTCTACGCGCTCGGCATTGACGCCGCCCACCGTCTGCGGCAGGCGCGGCAGGCGGTCGCCGCCGCCCTCGGCGCAGAGCCCGACCGGGTGTTTTTCACCTCCGGCGGCACGGAGGCCGACAACTGGGCCATTCTTTCCGCCGCCGAGCGTCTCGGCAAGCGCGGCCGCCACATCATCACGACCGCCGTGGAGCACCACGCTGTCCTGCACCCCATGCAGAAGCTGGAAGCGAAGGGCTTCGAGGTCACATATTTGCAGCCTGACCACGACGGCAATATTACAGTCGAGGAACTGAAAAAGGCCCTCCGGCCCGATACCATTCTCGTCTCCGTCATGATGGTCAACAACGAGACGGGCGCGGTCATGCCGATTGCCGACATGGTCAAGGCCGTGCGCCGCGCTTCCCCGCTGGCGCTGTTCCATACCGACGCCGTGCAGGGCTTTTTGAAGGTTCCATTCCGCGCCAAAGCGCTCGGCGCGGACATGATCTCCGTCTCCGCGCACAAGATCCATGCCGCCAAGGGCACGGGCGCGTTATATATCCGTCCCGGCCTTCCCCTCCCCGCGTTTATAAACGGCGGCGGACAGGAGAGCAACTACCGCTCCGGCACGGAAAATATGCCCGGCATCTGCGGCTTCGGCGCAGCCTGCGCCGATACGGATGCGAAAGCAGACATCGCGCGCATGGCGCAGCTGCGCGATCTGGCCCGGGAAAAGCTGTCCGGCATCGACGGCCTTGTTCTGATCGGCAGCCAGACCGCGCCGCACATCGTCAACCTGTCCCTGCCCGGCCTCCGCTCGCAGGGCATCATCAACTGTCTGCAGTCAGACGGCATCTATGTCTCGGCAGGCTCCGCCTGCTCCAAGGGCCACCGCAGCCACGTGCTTGAGGCCATGCACCTGTCTCCCGCCGTCATCGACGGCTCCATTCGCGTCTCGTTCTCCCGCGACAACACGGAAGCTGACGTTGACGCGCTCTGTCAGGCGCTCCTGCACGCAAAGCAGACGCTGAAGGGCTGAAAACGACACGAATCCCCGCTTGCTTCGCTGAAAACCCCAGTGAAGCAAGCGGGGATTTATTCAGTGCTGCCCCTGTAGGGGCCGATGCCGGTCACATCCGTTCGCGACGAAGGAGCGTTACGGATGTGGGTCTGCCGCTCGCCGGTACACATCGGCCCGCGCAGGGTGCAGCAGTTATATGAGAATCTGCAGCAAATTCGTAGCATTTACGCTGCGGTATCTGTATTATTTTTTCAGCTCTTCCGCCTTGATGATCTGCGCCTTGACTGTTCCGTCCTTCATGCGCTTCAGCTGGACGCGGAATCCGGCGGCAAGCGCCCGCTCGATGGCGGCTTTCAGTTTTTCGTCGATCATGCGTTCTCCTTAGAAATCAGCCTTGAAAGCGTTCCCTGCTCGTCATCTTCTACCACTTCCCATTTGCCCGGCTTGGTTTTGCCGTTGAGCGGCGCAGGGGCTGAAGCGGAATAAAGGTAGTCCTCGCCCTCATCATCTATGATGCGGAGCAGATCATATTCGACCCCCACGCATTCATAGATTTTTCCATCCGTCAGCCCGAGAAAACCGCCGCCGAACGTCGGCCCTTTATATCTCACCTTCATTTTCTCTTCACCCCTTTCAGCTTTTCTTCAAAGTGCTTCCCATTTTGCTCAAACCAGTGAACATCATATCGGAAATTGTCTGTTTGTATTATACTGCCCATTTTCCGCCATTGCAATGGCTCTCCACCGTAGTTTTCGGAAAGGAAATTCGCGACTTTCAACTGTTTTCCGGAATCTCCATCGGCTATTTCTCGGATAGAACCAATTTCTTACTCCTTCGGGACAACTATAAGGTGACAGAGTCGTCAGCCCCTACTACGTTGTAACATTTAAAACTTTTCTTTCAGCAAAGCACTGGCGCGGGAGCGCTCAGGCTTCCCTTGGGCTCAAGGGAAGCTGGCCCGAAGGGCCTGAAGGGATTCGAACGCCGCAAATTTCGAAGCACTCTGAAATCTGCCGCAAATCCCCTCCGTCATTTTCTTCGAAAATGCCACCTCCCCTTACCATGCGGCGCATGGCAAGGGGAGGCTTTTGCAAAGAAACCCGCCCTCCGCTGTTTTGGCGGCGAAAGGCGGGTCTTATCGTTTCCTAGTTCTTCAGACTCTGCATCGGGGCCGGAATCCTCCCGCCGCGGGCGATAAAGTCCGCAGAAGACTCCGGATGCACCGGCATGATAGGCGCTGCGCCGAGCAGGCCGCCGAAGGAGACTTCATCGCCGACCGTCTTGCCCGGAGCCGGGATGAGGCGCACGGCGGTCGTCTTGGAATTGACCATGCCGACGGCGGCCTCGTCCGCGATGATGGCGGAGATCGTCTCCGCGCTCGTGTCGCCGGGGACGGCGATCATATCAAGGCCCACCGAGCACACGCACGTCATGGCTTCGAGCTTATCCAGCGTCAGAACGCCGCTTCGCGCGGCGGCGATCATGCCCTCGTCCTCGGACACCGGGATAAACGCGCCGGACAGTCCGCCGACAGAGCTGGACGCCATCAGCCCGCCCTTCTTGACCGCGTCATTGAGAAGCGCCAGTGCCGCCGTCGTTCCATGCGTCCCGCAGGTTTCAAGGCCCATTTCCTCCAGAATGCGCGCCACGCTGTCGCCCACGGCGGGTGTCGGGGCGAGGGACAGGTCGACCACGCCGAACGGCACGCCCAGCCGCCGGGACGCTTCCCGCGCCACCAGCTGGCCCATACGCGTGATGCGGAAGGCCGTTTTCTTGACGCACTCGGCCACCTCGTCAAAGGGCCGGCTCTTGACGCTCTGCAGCGCGTGGTACACCACGCCCGGCCCGGATACGCCGACGCTCACGACCGCGTCGGCCTCGCCCACGCCGTGGAACGCGCCCGCCATGAACGGGTTGTCCTCGACCGCGTTGCAGAACACGACGAGCTTCGCGCAGCCAAGTCCATCGCGTTCCTTTGTCAGCTCGGCCGTCTTTTTGATCGCCTGCCCCATAAGGCGCACAGCGTCCATGTTGATGCCCGCCTTTGTCGAGGCGACGTTGACGCTGGAGCAGACCAGTTCCGTCTCGGCCAGCGCCTGCGGGATGGCGGCGATCAGCCGCCGGTCGCCGGAGGCCACGCCCTTCTGCACGAGCGCGGAAAAGCCGCCGATGAAATCCACGCCGCAGGTCTTTGCGGCGCTGTCCATCGCCTTGGCAAACGGAACAAAATCCTCCGTCTCGCACGCGCTTGCGACCAGCGCGATGGGCGTGACGGAAATGCGCTTGTTGACGATGGGAATGCCAAGCTCCCGTTCGATCTGGCAGCCTGTCGCAACCAGATGCTCGGCCTGCCGGCAGATCTTGTCGTGAACTTTCCGGGCGCAGGCCTCCGGATTCGGGTCGGCGCAGTCCAGAAGCGAAATGCCCATGGTGATGGTGCGGATGTCCAGATGCTGATGGTCGATCATATCGACCGTGGACATGATATCGGAATGGTTCAGCATGATCTGTCCCCTCCGTCAGATGGTGTGCATGGCAGTGAAAATATCCTGCCGCTGGATGCGGATGGACAGGCCCATCTGTTCGCCCTTTTCTGTGACGCGGGCCTGTACCGTGTCAAACTCCGGCGCGCCTGCCGTCCATTCGACGAGCATAATCATGGTAAACGTGCGCTGCATGATGGTCTGGCTGATCTCCACGACGCTGATGTGGAGTTCTGCCAGCAGCGTGCAGACCTCGGCGATGATGCCGACCCGGTCGGGGCCGACGACAGTGATAATGGCTTTCATGTGTCGTTCCTCCTGTGCGCGGATATGGAAAAGGGGCCGTGCGGCCCCCTTTTTATTTTTAGAATTTCGTATGCTCGGCCAGCCAGTTCTTCAGTTCGCTGATGGGAACGCGAACCTGCTCCATGGAATCGCGTTCGCGGATGGTAACAGCGTTGTCCGCCGGGGTCTTGTCGTCGCCGACGGTCGCAAAGTCGACCGTGATGCAGTACGGCGTGCCGATCTCGTCCTCGCGGCGATAGCGCTTGCCGATGGAGCCGGTGTCGTCGTAGTCCAGCATGAAGTCGCCGCACAGGTCCTGATAGATCTTTCTTGCGGGCTCGGCCAGCTTCTTGCTCAGCGGCAGGATCGCAGCCTTGTACGGAGCCAGCGCCGGATGCAGGTGCAGAACCACGCGCACGTCGTTCTTCGCCTCGTCGATGACCTCCTCGTCATACGCTTCGCACAGGAACGCCAGCGCCACGCGGTCGCAACCGAGGGACGGCTCGATGACGTAGGGGATATAGTGCTCGTTCGCTTCCTGATCGAAATAGGTCAGATCCTTGCCGGAAGCCTCCTGATGGCGCTTGAGGTCATAATCGGTGCGGTCGGCAATGCCCCAGAGCTCGCCCCAGTCGGTGAACGGGAACGCATACTCAATATCGGTCGTGGCTCTGGAATAGAAGGCCAGCTCCGCCGGCTCATGGTCGCGCAGGCGCAGGTTCTCCTCGCGGATGCCGAGGCTCTTGAGCCAGTTCACGCAGTAGTCCTTCCAGTATGCGAACCATTCGAGGTCCGTGCCGGGCTTGCAGAAGAATTCGCATTCCATCTGCTCAAACTCGCGGGTACGGAAGGTGAAGTTGCCCGGCGTGATCTCGTTGCGGAACGCCTTGCCGACCTGGCACACGCCGAAGGGCAGCTTGCGGCGGGTGGTGCGCTGGATGTTCGCGAAGTTCACGAAGATGCCCTGCGCCGTCTCCGGCCGCAGATAGCAGGTCGAGGAGGAATCCTCGGTGACGCCGATGGCGGTCTTGAACATCAGATTAAACTTGCGGATGGGGGTAAAGTCGTGCTTGCCGCAGACGGGGCAGACAATATCCTCATGCTCGGCAATGAACTTGTCCATCTCGTCGAAGCTCATCGCGTCGACGTTGACCTCGTGATGCTCTTCGCCGATGAGCTTATCAGCGCGGTGGCGGGCCTTGCACGCCTTGCAGTCGAGCAGCGGGTCGGAGAAGCTGGACACATGGCCGGTCGTGATCCACGTCTGCGGATTCATGATAATGGCCGCATCGAGACCGACGTTGTACGGGCTTTCCTGCACGAATTTCTTGAGCCACGCCTTTTTGACGTTGTTCTTGAACTCAACGCCGAGAGGGCCGTAGTCCCAGCTGTTGGCCAGGCCGCCGTAAATTTCGGAGCCTGCAAAGACAAAGCCGCGGTTTTTGCAAAGGGCAATGATCTTGTCCATGGACTTTTCGCTGTTTTTCATCATACTTCTCGTCCTCCTGACGTATATGATCAAGTTTATCCTATTATTATAATGAAAAAGCCCGCAAAGTCAACCGCGCGGCAAAAATTTGAAAGACCAGTTTTGTTTTTCCCGAAAATGTGGTATAATGCAGGAAGCAATTCGGAAAGGACATATCCATCTTGAAAGCAATCGGAAGAGTGATCCTATCGGCGATCCTTCTGGTCCTGACGGGCCTGATGATCGCGTTTGCAAAGGCCGCGCCCAGTGTGGTCTTTTCGTTCTACCCCGCTCTCTCCAGAAGCATCCTGTCGGCCATTTCCTCCGTGTCCGGGCTGATACCCATCGCGCTGTGGGAGGTGCTGGCAGTCCTGCTGGCGCTGTGGTTTTTCTATACGCTCATCCGCGTGTTCACGGGACGCCGGAGCCTGCTTTGCTGGCTGTCCGGCGTTCTGCTGGGGCTCAGCACGGGCGTGTTCCTGTTCGTTGCCATCTGGGGCCTCGGGCACTTCGGCCCGTCGGTCGATCAGACGCTTGGCCTTGACGTGCGCGAATATTCCAAGCAAGAGCTGATCGCCGCAACGGCCTATTATGCCGCGCAGGCAAACGAATACGCCGAAAAGGTCGAGCGTGACGCAGAAAATCTGACCGTCTATCCGGCGTTTTCCGAGCTTGCAAAGCAGGCCCCCGGCGGCTACGCGGCGCTTGCGCAGCAGTATGATCCGTTCACGGACGGACTTGGGCCAGTAAAGCCGTTGGCTTCGTGGCGGCTGTTCAGCCAGACCGGCACGACGGGCATCTTTATCTGCTTCACGGCGGAGGCCTGCGTCAACCCGGATACGTATACCGCGTGGATCCCCTTTACCATGTGCCACGAGCTTGCCCACCGGCAGGCCGTCACAGCCGAGGACGACGCGAACTTCTGTGCCTATCTGGCCTGTATGGCCTCGGAAGACGACGATTTTTGCTACTCCGGCGCGTTCGGCGCGTATATCTACTGCCACAACGCCCTGTCGAAGATTGACAAGACCGCCGCCAGCCAGATCTGGAGCACCCTGTCAGAAGGTGTCCTCGCCGACATCCGCGCCGCGAATGAGCATTACGCCCAATACGAGGGCAAAGTGCAGGACGCAGCCCAGAAGGTCAACGACACCTATCTGAAGGCCTTCTCCGAAGAATCCGGCGTCCAGAGCTACGGCGAAGCCGCCGATCTGCTGATCGCGTGGTACCTGAAAAATAATGCTTGACAAACGCAGCGGGATCGAGTATAATAACCCCGCTGATGGACAGTTAGCTCAGCTGGTATGAGCACATGCTTGACGTGCATGGGGTCACAGGTTCGAGTCCTGTACTGTCCACCATCAAGCTGAACCAAAAAAGATATCAGCGCGAAAAGCCCAGAAGTTTCAACGACTTCCGGGCTTTTTTGCGCCCAATTTTTGAAGTCGGAAAAAAAGATATCAAAAAGGGTTTTGGCAAAATCAATGGACTTGAACCTTTACCCAAGGCATTTTGAGCCGCTTTTCCGAGGATTTTTCGGGAAAGCGGCTCGTTTTCGCTCTCGGCAAAATGTAGAATTTCGACCGACGTTTTTGGTGGTCTTGCCGAATACACACTCCAAGCACAGATGCCAGCGCGTTAGCCGACTGTGCGACGTTTCAGACGTTAAAACCGCAGGCAAGCCTCCACCCGCTCCAGGACGAAATCACGGCGTATTGGCGATGCTGGGACGCGAGAAAATCATAACCACCGGCCGTGCCGGTGGTTTGCACAGGCCCCCTTAGGGCCTATTACCAGCCGAGCCTATAGGCTCATCGAATTTTCTTTCTACTGCATGATGCGCCCTACTGCTATTGAAATAGCGGCCTGGCGCATTTTGTTTTTCACCTCTCTCGATTATCTACCTTTTTGAATCGCACCTTATCAACTGCTTTCCAGACTTGTTTCTCGCTTCGCTCGGATATTTTTTCTGGGCATAGCTAAAGCTTTTTGGAACCACCGGCATTGCCGGTGGTTTTCTTTATACAAGCAAAGCACCCGCTGCCAGCGCAGCGGGTGGTCGTTTATCTGCTGGCTCTCAGCAGAGCATCGGTTTTTAATGTCACGCCCATCATGTCCTTATGGGCTTCGCGGGTATCGCGGCAGAGCGGCGAGAGAAACGTCAGCGCGTTCTGAATCCGGCTCAGATCAGACGCAGAGAGTGTGTTCTCATACAGATGGCGCAGCACCCGGCGATAGGACTCGCGGAGCGTTGCATCCACAGACGGCTGGAAGAAATAGTTTGAAATCAGGCCGCCGATCAGGGCGGCTTCGTTATCAGTGTACTGCATGGTGATTGCCCTCCTCTACAATGTTCACGCAACAAACGCGGCAATCATACCACAAGATACAGTACCGGGCTATGCGCATTGTGCCGAAATATTGAATCACAGATCAATACACAAAATGAAGCGGCGTTTCGCTCTCTTATGAAAAGAGGGTTGAAACGCCGCTTTTTCCTTTTTTATATTTCAAAACCAAGACATAGGAGGTCACAAAAATGTCTGTATTCCGTGTTGAAAAGACCAAAGGTTACACGGTCATGTCCAACCACCATCTCCGCAACCATGCGCTGTCCCTCAAGGCCAAGGGCCTGCTCTCGCAGATGCTGTCGCTGCCGGACGATTGGGATTACACGCTGCAGGGGCTTGCACAGATCAACAAAGAGAGCATCGACGCCATCCGGGAAGCCGTGCGCGAGCTGGAGCGTGCTGGTTACATCGAACGCAGCCGCGAGCGCGATGAGCGCGGCTGTCTGCGCGGAACCGTCTACACGATCTACGAGCAGCCGCACGCGGAGCCAACGCCGGAAGAACCTGCGCAGGCTTTACCTACGTTGGATCATCCAACATTGGAAAAGCCTATGTTGGATTTGCCTACGTTGGAAAATCCAATGCAATTAAATACTAAGAGTACGAAAAAAAGAAAAAGACAAAGTAAAGACTTATCAATTACCGATTCGATTCCTTTCCCTTCCGGTTTTCCGGACGCTCCCACGCAGAAGCGAACGGAAACGATGGGATCGTTTGAAAGCTATCGGGAATTGATTCTGGAGAACATCGACTACGATGTTCTGGCAAGCGATCCGCACGTCGACCGCGAGCAGCTTGACGAAATCGTCGACCTGGTGCAGGAGACAGTTTGCAGCACGCGCAGCCGAATCCGCGTTGCAGGCAATGACTATCCAGCCGAGGTCGTGCAGTCAAAGCTGCTGAAGCTGAACAGCGAACATATTCGTTTCGTCATGGACTGCCTGAAGCAGAACACAACGCGGATTCGGAATATCCGGCAATATCTGCTGACTGCGCTGTTCAACGCGCCAAGTACGATGAACAGCTATTACGCGGCACTGGTTGCACATGATATGGCAAGTGCAGCGTAGATGATTTCAGGAACTCGCGCTTGTACAGCGGCTTGCCAGTAGCATAGAGACACGCCATCCGAGAAAATAACAAGGTTGACATGGCTGTGCGGATTTCTTGGCTGTATCGGTGACAGAATGGCGTGTGCCTATCGGAGCAGCCCCTTTACGATGGCATGAATATTCTGTATCTGTTCAGGACTTAGCTTTTGCATATCCTGAAAAACTGTTCTGAGTTGTTCGGGATATTCATTCCCATCGTCAAAGAAGTCCCTTGCGGTTATATCAAGATAATCGCAGATGTAGAAGAAGCCGCTTAACGACGGCATAGACTTCCCGGTCTCAATATTGTTGATATAACCCGGATTCTGACCCGTTGAAAGGCTCATGTCACGAGCCGAAACGCCCTTTTGCGTTCTCAACTTGGCCAGTCTCAGGGAAAACTCCTTGTCTGTCATCACTTCACCTCCACATATTATATTTTAGCCTATAAACCAGTCAACTGTATTAGAACACAAATGCATATTTTCTTGATGTATGGGTTTATAGATGTTATAATAATTAGAGGTATAATCTGTGCGCCGTCATAGAGGGCTGAGATTAAAAAAATAACTGCCCTCTTTTTGGGCAGCTGACGCTCTGGTTTTCGTAAAGTAAGCTCCTTGACGACGCTCATTTTGGCAACAGATACAGATATAATTATACAAATTCCGGTCGTTTTCGTCAAGGCGACGAAGGCAAAAAGTCAAAATAACGGGAAAATCTGTATCAATGTTCCAGCTGAGACCTGTTTCACGCATGAGATGAGTGTACTTCGCAGCCATGCGCCGTCAATTTCGCCGTCGACGATCGGCACGAAAGGAGCTGTCGTAAATGTCAAAAAGAGGCGAGAATATCTACAAGAGAAAAGATGGGCGTTGGGAAGGCCGCTATGTTAAATGTCGTACACTTCACGGAAAGATACAATACGGTTATGTCTATGGAAAAAGTTATTCTGAAACGAAAGCAAAACTGAAAGAGAACGCATCTGCCCCAATTCGGTCATCCAGCAGTCAAGCGACTCAATCTGCTTTATATGACGAGGTTCTAAAAGCGTGGCTGCTTTCTTCCAAAAACCGTGTGAAGGAATCAACGTTCTCACGATACAATCATCTTGTCGAGCGTCACATACAACCACTCCTGGGGAGATATCCAATCAGCGAAATAAGCACCGTTCTTCTTGAAGAGTGCATCGATTATCTTCTTCAAAACGGAAGATTGGACGGAAGCGGAGGGCTTTCACCCAAGAGTGTGTCAGATATTATAGTTGTCATGAAAAGCTCCATACGCTATGCACTGGGGAATGGCTATCCCGTGAATTGCTCACCTGCCGGGCTATCCGTAAAGAGAAGCAAAAAGGATATGCGCGTATTATCGAAAAAAGAACAGCAACAGCTGGAATGTATTTTAATGCAGGACACGGATCTTACGAAGTTTACTGTTTTGCTTTGCCTCTATACCGGTATCTGAATCGGCGAAGCGTGCGCACTCAGGTGGGAACACCTTCGACTGGACATCGGTATTCTGGAGGTCAGAGAAACCATGCAGCGTATTCAAGTGCAGCAAAACATAGCAACGAAAACAAAGGTGATTATTACAGAACCAAAAAGCGCATGTTCAAAACGGGATATTCCGCTGCCTCGGTTTCTCATACAATATGCGGCACAGTTTCAGACAGATCGAAAGGCATTTGTTTTGACTGGAGAAAAAGATCAATTTATCGAACCGCGCACACTCCAAAACCGCTTCAGGAACTATGTGGAAGCGTCTGGGATTGAACACGCAAATTACCATGCACTGCGGCATACCTTTGCGACAAGATGTGTCGAACTCGGATTTGAGATCAAGAGCCTAAGTGAAATTCTGGGGCACTCCAATGTAAATATTACGTTGAATAAATACGTACACTCATCTATTGAGTTAAAGAAACAGAATATGGAGAAGCTGAACCCGGCCATGATAGAATAGCCGTCAATTTCTCCGTCATATCAAGCTGTGAAGCCATGAGAAATCAAGGACTTCACAGTTTTTTTCGTCAAGGAGCTTACTTTACGAAAACTGAGGAATCTTAAAAATTGGGTATCTGCATTTAGCTGATATTCTGGTCACAATGGTTGTTGGCTGTTGCGTAGAGGGAATGCTGTATAGCAACATGGACTAAACCATGATCGGTGTAGCAATGATAATGCTTTATATAGAAGTTTGCTGACGCTTGTCGAAAATGCAACTCGGAGGAGGAGTAAGAATGAATCGTCCCAAGCATAATCGGTGGTTGCTTACGCTATTTCTTGTATGTGCGATCATCCTGTCATTGCCACTGCCAAAAGCGAATGCACAAAATTTCGTGAATAATCGGTTCAATGTGGTCGTTGTACTAGATGCTAGCGGCTCCATGAAGAACACGGATCCGAATGGTCTCCGTTATGAAGCTATCAGCCAGTTTTTCGGGTTGCTTGCTGAGCAAGGCAATGCTCTTGGCGGTGTGGTGTTCCATACAGAACTGGCAGCGGAAGAAACTTTAACAGAAATAACAGATCAATCTGGCAAGGACACCGTTATGGATATGCTGAAATCCATTCCCAGTAACGGCGGTTGGACGAATACCGGTGCAGGGTTAGCCAGAGCCGTTGAAATGATCAAGCAGGATGGCGCAGCAGATCTTCCTTCTGTAATTTTGTTCCTGAGCGATGGTAATACGGCAATGGCATCCAAAGAGGAGACGCAGGCATCGCTGGATCAGAAAGCGGAAGCGCTTCAGGCGGCCAGAGAGCAGGGAATCCAGATATACAGCGTCTGCTTAAATGCAAACAAGGGAGCAGATGTTTCCGAAATGCAGCAATTGGCGGATGCCACCGGCGGTGTGTTCCGAGAGGTCACGAAAGCAGAGGATTTGCAGGATGTCTTCAACACGTTCTATGACCTCATCTATGGAACGTCTACGATCACGATAGTTGAAGATGTCTTGCCCGATACTGGCAGATTGGAGACGCCCTTTGAGGTTCCGGGTATCGGTGTAGAAGAGGTTAATATCATTGTTTACGGCAATACGACGAAACTATCGCTTCTGAAACCTGATGGTTCGGAAGGGACCGCCGCTGCAGTTCGTTCGAAGACCTTCTCCCTGCTGAAGCTGACGGATGTTGAGCCGGGGATGTGGACCCTGATAACAGAAGGTGTCCCAGGCGACAGCATCAAAGTTAATATGGTTTATAACACCAACCTCGGAATTGAATTGTCAATTGCTCCAGAAGAGAAAATTATCAATCCAGTAGACTCCGTTACGATTACCGCCAGGCTGAAGGGAAACGATGTCTTTGCGACCAATGGTGGTCAGTATGTTGGATACGCTGCCGATCTGCATGTTCTGGATGCTTATGGAGAGTTGCTCGAAAGCATTCCGATGGAAGTGGTAGACGACCGCTTTGAAGTCAAGCGGACATTTCAGGAGGGAACATATTACTATAAGGCAGTTGTTACGGGAAACTACATTGAAAAGGAATCGGAAAAAGTTGGACCGCTTATTTCGAGTGCAGATGCTTTGACTGAAGAAGAGCAGAACAATACGCCGCCGGTTCCCGTAAACCCGGTTATTGAGGAAACGGTGAAAATCTGGCCCTTTGCAGGCGGCAGCTTCACCCTAGATATGAATGCATTGGCAACCGACGCGCAGGATACGGCAATCCGCAGAACCGCATCCACCTGACCGAGAAGCCGCTGCAGCTCATGCAGGACCTTGTCAAGATCACAGAACCGGGCGGTCATATCTTGGACCCCTTTGCAGGCTCCGGCACGACAGTTCTGGCTGCAGTCAAGGAAGGCTATGACGCGACCGGCATCGAGGTCACGGACGTGTATGCAGACCTCGCCAGAAAGCGGTTGGAGACGGAACTGAACGCTGCGTAGCGACTATAGTAGCGACTGTGAACGGCAAAAATCAGTAGTTTTGAATTCCATAGCGACTAATGTAGCGACTACGCTATTCATAGACCGATTTGAATTGCCGAAGCAGCGCGAAGGCATCTATAAGGAAAAGAAAATTGAAATCTCTCTCCTCTCTTGCCCCGCCTTCTGGCGGGGCGTCAGGCTCTCGCCGCCTCGCGGCAAGAGCGCAAGCATCGCCTTTTGGTACCAAAAGGCAGCTTGCAGGGAGAACCCTGTCCCCAATATGCCGCCTGCGGGCGGAGAAAGGAGCGCCGTGCGGAAGAATCAGTATAATCTGCATATCCGGCTGGATGAGGACGAACGCGCCGCGCTGGAAAAGGGACTGCAAGCCAGCGGCCTGCCGCTGTCTGCTTACCTGCGCAAGCTGATCCTCGGAGAAAGCATCCAAGCCGCACCCTCAGAAGAACTTCGCAGGCTGCGCACGGAGATCCACCAGATCGGCAACAATATCAATCAGCTCGCCCGAAAAGCGAACGCCGGGTTTGCCAGCCGTGATGAGGTCACACGCGCACTGCGGATGCTGGACCGCGTTTATGAACTCATGTATGAGTTTTCAAAATAGAAATGGCAATTACGAAAATTCTGTACCGCAATGGTGGACTTGCGCAGGCCATTCAATATATTACGAATCCGGATAAGACCGATCAGTGCGTCCTTGTCGATCATTTTAACTGCGATCCCGGATTTGCATATCAGCAGATGATGAATACAAAACGGCGGTTTCATAAAACGGATGGACGCCAATGCTATCATATTATCCAGTCATTTAAGCCGGATGAGATCACGCCGGAACTGGCGCATGAAATTGCGAAACGCTTTGCAGCAGAGCATCTGCGAGGATATGAAGCCGTAATTGGAACGCACGTCGATAAAGGGCACATCCATTCGCATATCGTTTTCAATTCGGTCAATGCGGATATCGGCATCAAATACCACAGTACGCTTCAAAACTATTACCAACAAATCCGTGGGATCTCAGACCGACTCTGCACAGAAAATGGTCTATCCGTAATTCTTCAAGGAGAGCGTACAAAAACGGTCAGCTATATTGAATGGCTCCGCCAGTCAAAAGGTCAGCCGACGTTCCGTTCCATGCTGGAAGCGGATCTGCGCGATGCGATTGCCGACGCGAACGATCTCGGCCACTTTTTCCTGCTCATGGAGCATAAGGGCTACGAGATCCACCACGGCAACCGGCTGGGCTTTCGATTGCGCGGGCAGGAACGCTATATGTATCCAGAGCGCAAGAATGCAGCGTTTTCGGAAGAAAATATCGAACGCGCCATTGCAGGCAATCTCGCGGAGATCGAAGCCGGTACCAGACCGGCGTTCCTCCCGCGCCCAAAGCCCCAGCCATACCGCCCACATCCAAAGTACAAGGGATTCCTTGCGTTGTACTATCATTACTGCTATCTGCTTGGCCGCATTGAAAAGCGGCAATATCCGCCGCGCATGACGCCGCATCTTCGGAAGGAGATCATGAAAGCCGAAACCTATAAGGCGCGGCTGAAATTCCTGCAAGAGAATAGCATCTCCACGGCGGATGACCTGACCGCCTGCATGCATCAGGCAGAAAGCACGGTCACGCAGCTTGCCAAGCAGCGCACAATTTTGAACGTCCGTAAGAAAAAGCGCAGGAAGCTCTTTGACGCGCTGGCTGCGGAAGAAGCCCTTGCTATGAGCAAAGACCTCTACGAAGAAGGACTATCCGGCATGGAATCTGAGTACGTGCAATATGTAGAAGCAAAAGCCACACTGGACACCTGTGGCATTTCGCGGCAGGCTCTCACGGAAGAAAAAGCAGACATCTACGAACAGCTTGCGCAGCTCAACAAGCAGATCCGCGCCGAGCGGCAGAAGATCAAGCTGTGCCGCGAGATTGCGGATTCGGCAGCAAAGATGCAGCAGGACATTGCAGTACAGGAAAAATCCCAACAAGAGAAAGAAGCGTCGCAAACACGCGACTACAAATAGGAGGTGATTTCCCATCAACGTAGGAAACAGCGAAGCCGCCGAGCAGGTCGTTCACATGATGCTCTCCGGCGGCGAGGTTGCAGTCAAGCTGGCAGGCTCTGCGGCGAAGAATGCCGCGGCGATGCTGCTGGCGTTGGCGCGCAATCATAAAAAGGTCTACGGCAAGACCAGCCTCAAGAAAATTCTCCAGCAAACGCGCGACATCCGCACGTTTTCCCTGACACCAGAGCAGTACCGGGAATTCAGCCGTCAGGCGAAGGACAAGGTACTGTTCGCGGGTATCCAGGATAAGGAGC
>ERZ1026957.401-NODE-401-length-21754-cov-7.728190_pt1 | contig 21754 bp, 20 predicted proteins | sample MGYA00519300_ERZ1026957 | MGnify/ENA primary metagenome ERZ1026957 (study PRJEB26926, sample SAMN06164520) | human gut metagenome | biome: ENVO:00009003; feature: ENVO:2100002; material: ENVO:00002003 | host: Homo sapiens | place: USA | collected 2012 ...
ACAGTGAGCACATCGACCCGGAACGAGCCAAGGGCAACATCTACTGGGACTGCTTCCACGGCTTCCATTCGGCTCTCGCTCCACCCGACCCGGATGATCTGGCGGCGACCTTTTCAGATGTGGAACGGCAATTCTATGAGACCCACTACACGGCCTTTATCGAAAGCCAGAACGAACGCAACGCCAAGATCCGGCACACGGAACGCAACCGCTCCATTCCTGACCTGCTGTCCAGCCGCAAGACCTGCCCGGAAGAGACTATTTATCAACTGGGAACAATGGACGACCATGCCTCCGCAGAGGACTTGCTGAACATCGTCACCGAGTTCATCGAGGAGTTCAAAGCCAAGTATGGCGACCATGTTCATGTGCTGGACTGGGCATTGCATCTGGATGAAAGCACTCCCCACATCCATGAGCGTCATGTGTTCGACTGCGAAAACAAGTACGGCGAGGTGGCACCCCAGCAGGAAAAGGCATTGGAAGCACTGAGCTTCGAGCTGCCCGACCCGGACAAGCCCCTCAGCCGCCGCAACAACCGCAAGATCACCTTTGATGCCGCCTGCCGGAAGATGCTATTTGAAATCGCCAAGCGGCACGGGCTGGAATTGGAGGAAGAAGCGGAGTACGGAAACCGCAAATATCTGGAAAAGCAGGATTTCATCCTTGCAAAGCAGAAGGAGCAGCTTGCCGCCCAGCAGAACAAGCTGGACAAGCTGACCCTGAAAGTTTCGGACATGGAGACCCTGCTGGAAGATGTTTCGGCTGCGGCCTATGACAAGGCGGTGGAGGTCGTGACCGACGTGGTGCGCACCGAGACCCGCAAGGAAGATATGCGGATGATCGAGGACATGAAGAAGTGGGTGCTGTCCCCGGAACGCAAGGCTCCCAAAGCCACGAGGGAATATGCCGCCCACCGTTTGGACACCGTGCTGGACAAGTTCCTCAAGACCATGCAGACCACCGCTGCCCGCTTGCAGGAGAAGCTCCTGAAGCCGGAGGCCCGGCAGAAAGGCAAGGAACAGGTCAAGGAGAAAGCACGGGATTCCGTTCTGCAACTGCTGAGTCGCTTGCAGACAGAACAGGCACAAAACAAACCAGCGGCACAACCCCGCACACAGGAGGGGCACTCGGAAATCTGAACCTCATCGGGAGAGTTCGGAGCAGAAAGCTGGCACTTTCTGCCCCGGCACCCGGTTACAAGGATATGGAGGTGCAAGTGAAAGAAGTTTGCGTTTGCGAAGCAATGAAGTCCCCAGTGGGGACTTTAAGCAACGGAACGGTCTTGCGTCAGCAAGATGGAGGGACTAAGTCCCGACAAGTTCCGATTTGGCAAAAGAGTAATCTGACCTTGGAGGAAGCGGCGGCTTACTCTGGGATCGGTATCAATAAACTGCGGTCAATGACCGATAGCGATGAATGCAAGTTCGTCCTTTGGAACGGAACCAAACGGCTGATCAAACGCCGTAAGCTGGACGAATATCTGGACAAGGCATTCTCGATCTGATGCGGTTCAAAAATTGACCGTTTGATGTTGCAGGGAGTCTTGCGTCATGGTATACTCATGGCGTAAGGCTCCTTTTCAACATTCTGTGAATGAAAAGGAGAGTTTATATGCAAAGACGTAAAGATCATAAAGGCCGTGTTTTGAAGGATGGCGAGGTCTACCGCAAGAGCGATGGGCTGTATATGTACCGTTGGACTGCGAAAAACGGAAAACGCCATACCATCTATGATGCAACCTTGGAGGGGCTGCGCGAAAAGGAAGAGAAGATCCAGCACGACTTGGCAGATGGCCTCCGCATCCCGGAGTGCAGCCTGACCCTGAATGACCTGTTTGAACTGTGGCGTAAGAACAAGGTGGGCTTGAAAGAGCATACCTTCGCCAATTACGTTTATATGTACAATCGGTTCGTCCGGGATGAGATCGGCATGATGAAGCTCAAGGACATTCGCAAGTCGGATATCCGCAGCTACTACAATGGCATCGTCCGCAATGGCAAGATGGCGTTGAACACGCTGGAAACCATCCAGAATGTTCTCCATCAGGTCTTTGCGGTGGCGGTGGACGATGAGTACATCCGTGTGAATCCCACGGATGGTGTCCTGACGGCCATTAAAGCCGCCCACCAGTACGAAACGCCCAAACGACACGCTCTGACCCTGCCCCAGCAGCAGGCGTTTCTGAATTTCATCAAGAAAACGCCGAAGTTCCAGCACTGGCTCCCGATGTTCACCTTCATGCTGGGTACCGGATGCCGTATCTCGGAAACGGTTGGCCTGTGCTGGAGCGACATCGACTTCGAGAGTGGGTTTATCACCATCCAGCACAATCTGGTGTACCATGACCACGAGGTGGGCGGCTGCTATTTCACCATGTCCACCCCCAAGACTGCTGCAGGCAAGCGGGCAATTCCAATCTTGCCCGAAGTGCGGAAGGCACTGGAGCAGGAACGCACCAACCAGCAGGAGCTGGAACTGGTATGCGAATACGAAATCGACGGAATCTCGGACTTCGTATTCCTGAACCGCTTTGGCCAGCCGCAGAACCCGCAGACGGTCAACCGCGCCATCAAGCGCATCAGCGTGGCACACAACGAAGCCGAGCTGGAAAAGGCCGAAAAGGAAAAACGGGAGCCGCAGCTGCTGCCGCCCTTCTCCTGCCATAATCTCCGGCACACGTTCTGCACCCGGCTGTGCGAAAATGAAACCAACCTGAAGATTATTCAGGACATCATGGGACACCGGGACATCAGCACTACGATGGAGATTTACGCAGAAGCCACCAAGGAAGCCAAAGCCCATTCCTTTGCAAATCTGAACGGTAAACTGGGCATTTCGGTCTGAAATCCACTACACCAACTACTACACCACTTTTACACCAAATTGCCGGTAAGTTGTGGAGAGTTGCGTAGGGTGACGTACGGGAGCAGGAAAAAGGAAGCCGCATGGATAGGCTTATAAAGGGAAATAAAGCCATTTGTGAGCCTTCCTTGACCTGTCCCCACGATGAAGCCGATTGAGCAGTAAATTTCCAGTTTAAGCAAAACAAAGCCTGAAACTTCTTGATGTACCGAGAAGTTTCAGGCTTTTTCTTTTGATGAATTTCCAGCGAAAATTGCGCCATACGCCAATTTTACGCCAAACGATGCAGGATTTTGTGCAGAGCAAAAAGAGCGTTGTTCTAGTTTTGGTGTAAGAATCGGGCGTGTGGTGGATGAGTGTAGAACTGCAAAGGGCTGCATCAAAAAGCGGATTCATGGATTTGTAAACGGACAGCCGGAACTTTCCACCGCAAAAGAGGCAAATGTGAAGAACATGGAGAAAAGCACAATGGAAAAGTTGAAAATCAGATTCCATGATGAAACTAATGATCTGGACTATGTCCCTGTTGGCGATTATTATCTTCCCGACTTGATTTTAGATGAACAGTTTCGATCTGTCGGGTACTGGGGAAGACGATATAGACAGCATCTGCTGGAATATCATCCGGTACGATATCAGACCCTCCTGCTATCTGGTAAATTGAACAGTTATCTGTTCACCATTGACGGACAAATGCACGAGCAGTTAAATCTTCTCATTCAGCAGATGGCAAATGCTGAAGGCGTGACTGAAGAATTGAAAGCTACCAACCAGATGGAATGGGTACAGAGAATGAACAATATTCAAAATCGAGCAAAAGAAGTCATCTTTTTCGATTGATTAAGTCCAGTTATCAGTATAGTAACAGCACGCCAGGGCTTTTAGTTCTGGCGTGCTGTTACTATACTGGGTATTTTGTCTAAATTTCTATTGCTACACATAATGTATAGTTGTATAATGGACAAAAGCGTGCTCCCCTAATAAAAAATGAAAGGCGGAACTGAGATGGCAAAAACAGCACAAGGATTTCCTACAAAAGAGTTTTTTGTGGGAATGCTTACTCGTGATATTGAGTTAAATGATGCTATTCTTGATTTGCTGGATAATTGTCTGGATGGTGTGGTACGTCAGAAAAAAGGCTTGACAACACGTGATACACCAGACTTTTATAATGGTTTCTACTCTAAAATCACAATAACCGATACCTCTTTCACCATAGAAGATAATTGTGGTGGCATCCCGATGGAAGTGGCTGAAAAATACGCGTTTCGTATGGGACGCTCTGCAGAAAAGTCTGATGATGAACTTCCAACAGTTGGTATCTACGGAATCGGTATGAAACGTGCTATTTTTAAAATCGGCAGGTCTGCTGTCGTAACTACGCGGAATGATGGCTGCCTCTATACTGTAACTATCCCTGAAGACTGGTCTTCGTCTGAAGACGATTGGAACTTCCCGATTGAAGAATTACACGATGACAATGTTCTTCCCACTGGAGGGACAAGCATTGAAATTAAAAATATCAACAATGGAATCGCTGAGCTTTGGAACAACGCTGATAAGCTTGGTATGTACATTAACAAGCTTATAAAGGCAATCGAGCAAAGTTACAGTTTTATTATTCAAAAGGGTTTTGAAATAAGTATCAATGGTAGAAAAGTAACTCCACTCCCTATTGAACTTCTTGTTACAAAAGAAGATGCTGGAATAAAGCCATTCATCTATACGCAGAATTTTGATGACGTAAGTGTAAAGCTTGTAATCGGATTTTATGCTCCACCTCCCTCTCCGGAAGATATCGATGATGAAAACGACTTAAAGCGTTCGACAGCAGATGCCGGATGGACGGTCGTATGCAATGATCGTGTGGTGCTATACAATGACAAGTCTCATCTTACTGGTTGGGGAGAAGCAGGCGTGCCGCAGTATCATACACAGTTCATAGGAATTCGTGGCATTGTAATCTTCGAAAGCAACAACCCGAAAAAGCTTCCCATGACAACAACCAAACGCGGTGTAGATACTTCATCATATATTTATGCTGCCGTTAAAAATCGAATGCGCCAAGGTCTAAAAATGTTTACAGATTATACAAACCGCTGGAAAGGGCAAAATGAAACAGAACGTTTGTATTCTACTGCTGCAAAACGAACCTCTGTCGGCGATTTGCTCGTTCCTGCCAGTGAACTGGAGAAAAACAATCATATCAAGTTGCGTCAAAATAAGGGTGGACTTGTTTATAGTCCGGATTTGCCAGAACCTCCCAATGACAAGCCCTATAAAGTCATTCGATACACTAAAGCATTGGATGAAATTGAAGACATCATTGAATATGTATACAATGATCGGTCTTTTTCCATTTCCCCCTCAGACGTTGGAAAAAAGTGTTTTGAAATGATTCTGGACGAAGCCAGAAAAAAAGAAGGTAATTAATATGGCCAGCCAACCATTTTATCATCTTCGGCCAAATAAAAGTATTGATCGTAATCTATTTGTGCAAACACTGATAGGCTTGACATCGGTATTTCCTGTTGCTGATTATTGGTATACAGGATTCGGATCATATATGTTTGATGATTTTAAAATATTACATGAACGCTTAAATATTTCCAAAATGATCTCACTTGAAGCCGATCCACAGGTGTTTTCTCGCGCAAAGTTCAATTTGCCGTACAATTGTATAGATGTAAAAAATATGGACAGCACTGCGTATCTGACAAGATTTATGCCCAACGATACCGACCATAATATTTTCTGGCTTGATTTTGTTTCACCATCAGGACTGGGTGCCCAATTAGCTGATTATACAACACTGCTGGAGCGATTGAATCCAGGAGATATCGTTAGAATCACATTAAACGCTAACCCGGATTCTCTTGGGAAGAAATCAGAAAATCCGGATAGTATTCGGGCAGCGCGATTAGAAACATTGAGAAGCAGAGTCAAGGATGCATACCTTCCTCCAGAACTCACAGCAGAGTGTCTTACGCGGCACAACTATCCAATAACGTTGCTGAAAATTTTAAAGGCAGCAACGTTGCTAAGCTTTGAATACAGTGCGAACTTCTTATTTCCACTTTTTTCAACAGTCTATGCAGACGGACAGCAAATGCTTACATTTACCGGCATCATTTTAAATGACCCCAGTTTGGAATCAAGAATCAGAGATTCGCTAAAGGCATACCCGCATAATGCTTTTTCTTGGGATACTGAACCCAGTAGAATTGAAATCCCTGCTCTCTCGGTTCAGGAAATTTCAGAATTAAATAAGCGTTTGCCAATCACCGATCAGCAAACGCTTATGACAGATTTTCCATTTATCTTTGATGATAAGCACTTGGATGCCGTAAACAGTTACATTGCATACTACAAATACTATCCCAATTATCATTTGGTCAGCTTTTGAAAGATCACACTCAAAACCTGTTCAGCAACAATCGGAGAAACGCTGTTGCCAATTTGCCTGAAACTGTGCCATATCGTATCTGGCAGGCAAAACCAGTCCGGAAATCCTTGAAGTCTGGCCGCTTCTCGCGGCATAATAACACGAGCTTCTTTATAATGGATAGGCCGTACAGCTTGATAGCTTCCTTTTTCCGGTCCGGTACCTGCACGTAACGTTGGGCAAAATCCATCTGGATTTAAGCGCGTTGACTTTGAAATTTCATCTTTTTGGCCATAGGCCAAATTGGCATAACGCTGTGCTACCTTATCTGTATGTACTGTCGGAAGAAAGCCGTTTACTTCATGCCTTTCCATAAAGCCTTTAATATAATCAGGATCGCCAACTAATGGAGGGCGTCTTGAAACTGTATGTTCGTAAAAGAACTTCGTTTGAGAATGTTGGTGATTCGTATCAAAATAACTTGATTCCAGTATACCAAATCCGGTTTCACCATTCACTTGTTCTTTTTCGGGAAGCCCTTCAAACGCTTGGCGCACGGTCGTCATTGCGTCAGGAAAGACCTTTTTCTGTTCGATGTCTTCCTTTGTAATGGGCTTTACTTTGCCAGGGAGAAAGCCAATAAAGAAAATACGTGTACGAGTTGTAGGCGCACCATATTCGTTTGCCGCAACTTTTATGGGGAACATGCTATATTGTGAAACATGCTGGAAAGCCTTTGCTCGAATTTCATCATATTTGGGATTCATAATCCCAGGCACATTCTCTGCCAGAAAGAAAGAAGGCTGGATATCTTCAACAAGTTCAAAGAATTTAATGAAAAGGCAATTTCGTGAATCATCAACATTTCCCTGACCAATGCTGCTGAAACCTTGGCAGGGTGGGCCTCCAATAATTCCATCAGGCTTTTTGTCTTTTATCTTTACTATCTCCAGCAAAGATGAACCGGTTAATTCCATAATATCCTTACGGATATGTATGGTATTAGGAAAGTTTTTAGAATGTGTTTCAATCGCGTGTGGTTCAAGTTCAACAGCAGCGGTAACCGTAAAGCCGGCTCTTGCAGCACCTAAGCTTAACCCACCCGCTCCAGCGTAAAGATCGATTACGTTTGGCATTATTCCATTTCCTCTCCCTGACATAAAAAACCATTATATATAATACACCTTTTTTGAGAAAAAGGCAAGCAAAACAACAATTTCTTGTTGCGATAAGATTGAACCGGTGATATACTGGGAAAATAACGGTACAAAAATTTTCCCAGAGAGGATGCATACAATGTCCAAGCAGCTTCATATCCGACTTGAAGATAATGTTTTCGATGAATTATCTGATTACGCTAATGAAAACGGGCAATCCGTGCAAAACTGTGTATCAGGAGTTTTAATTAGAATGTTGAGTCAGCAGAAGTCTCAAAAAAAGGTGGATGCCTCTTTCACGTTTATTGACTTGTTTGCTGGTATTGGCGGAATGCGAATTGCATTCGATCACGCTGGTGGTCACTGCGTGTATTCCAGCGAATGGAACAAATACAGCCAACAGACTTACTTGGCTAATTTTGGCGAACAGCCAGAAGGCGATATTACTCAGGTAGATGCAAACTCTATTCCAGATCATGACATCTTGGTAGCCGGTTTTCCCTGTCAGCCTTTCTCCATTGCGGGTGTCTCTAAAAAGCAGAGCCTTGGCAGAGCGACCGGCTTTGAAGATAAAACGCAGGGAACATTATTTTTTGATGTGTGTCGAATTCTAAAAGCAAAGCGGCCAAAGGCCTTTATGCTTGAAAACGTTAAAAATCTGTGCAGCCATGATAAGGGCCGTACCTTTAAGATTATTCGTGAAGCCCTTGAAGAACTTGATTATGAAGTCTTTTTTGAGATACTCGATGGGAAGAATTTTGTACCGCAGCACAGAGAGCGTATTCTGATTGTTGGATTTGATAGAAAACGCTATGGCCATGGTTACAATTATAAATTCCGATTTGATATTACGCCCAAAACACCGAAGCCGGTTATTCGGGATATTCTGGAAACAAATGTCGATACCAAATATACGCTATCCGACAAGTTGTGGGCATATCTTCAAAACTATGCCGCAAAGCACAAGGCCGCTGGAAATGGATTTGGATATGGCATTGCCCCATTAGATGGTGTATCTCGTACGTTAAGCGCACGATATTATAAGGATGGTTCGGAAATCCTGATTGAACAATCCGGAAAAAACCCGCGGCGTCTAACTCCACGTGAATGTGCGCGACTTCAAGGATTTCCTGACAGTTTCAAAATTCCGGTTTCGGATACCCAAGCTTACCGTCAATTCGGTAATTCAGTTGTTGTTCCCCTTATGGAAAATGTTGCCACACTTATTGTAAAAGAGATTGAACGGCTGGATAATGAAAGCAGCCAGTCGAGGGATGAAATGATTATTTCTGAGGTTGGTTGAATGGAAAATATTGCACTTTATGCGATATCCGCGGCATTAAATGGTCAAAAGGTGTTTTGCAAATTCCTAGCAGCGAATGATACCGGATTGACCGGTGGTCATCAGGAAGGAATTTATATTGCAAAACCAGCCATTCCCATTCTATTTGAAACTCCGGGTGAGCGTGGACAGAATAAGGATCGGTGGGTTGAAATAAAATGGCAGGGTGATTTTATAAGGAGAAGCCGTTTTATTTACTACGGACAGGGATCACGAAACGAATATCGTATCACAAATTTTGGCAAAGGGTTTCCTTTTTTGCGTCCCGAATATACTGGTGCATTATTCGTTCTGGTTATGGATAGCGAAGAATACTATCAGGGATTTGTTCTTAACACAGAAGATGATATTAATCAGTTTCTGGATGCATTTGGTGTCAGTCCAACAGAGACAAATCGATTGATTCAAATTCGTGAAGCAGACCTTGAACTTCGCGAAAAAACAGCAATAGAAGAGTTTATTTCTGGATTGACGGTAGATTTTCCTGCATCCGAAGAAATGTCCGCAGCTGCGCGGCGAATCCAGAATGCTGTGTATGATCATGAAAACTTTATTATAGATAACCCTGATCGCAAATTGCTTGATTGGACTGATGCGGAATTCAAACTGTTTCGTGCTTTGGAATATGCACGATATGGTGATATGATAACTCATGGCTTTCCATCGGTTGAGGACTTTATAAATACAGCCAATATTGTACTGAATCGAAGAAAAAGCCGCGCTGGAAAAAGTCTTGAACACCACCTTGCTGCGATTTTTGATGGCAATGGGGTCCGTTATAAGGCTCAAGCAATCACTGAGGGCAATAAGAAACCTGATTTTATTTTTCCCTCACAGGATGCGTATCATGATGCAGCGTATTCAACTGACCGATTGGTTTCTCTTGCAGCGAAAACAACCTGCAAGGATCGTTGGCGACAAATTTTAAATGAGGCTGATCGACTTCGTGATCGGCCAAAGTATCTTTGTACCTTGCAGCAGGGGATTTCTGCTGCACAGATGGACGAGATGCAGGCTGAAAATGTCATTTTAGTTGTTCCAAAACCATATATTCAGGCATATCCTGCTGATAGGCGTGAACGAATCTGGACACTGGGTCATTTTGTCACGTATGTGAAAGAAGTTGAAAATCTATAATGGCTGATATCGTTTCAAAGAAAAAACGCAGTGAAAATATGTCAGCTATTAAAAGCAAGGATACCACTCCGGAGATATATCTTAGAAGGCTGCTTTTCTCAAAAGGGTACCGATATCGTAAGAATGACAATCGTATTACTGGACATCCAGATATTTATCTTCCAAAATACAAGGTCGCAATTTTCGTGAATGGATGCTTCTGGCATAGGCATCAAGGATGTAAATATGCCTATACGCCGAAAAGCCACATTGACTTTTGGACTAATAAATTTAAAACAAATGTAACACGTGACAAAATTGTTTATGAGCAATTAACAAACAGCGGCATCCGAGTTCTCATCGTATGGGAATGCTCCATTCGGCAAATGCGCAAAGATCCTTTAAATGCAATAAATGATTTTAATAAAATCAAAACTTTTTTGGAAAGCCAGCAGAGTTTTGATGAACTTTAAATCATTTGATACGTGTCTACAATCAAAAAACGGTGAAGCGGATTCTATCTGCTTTGCCGTTTTTTATTACAAATCAGTTACAAAGTCGCTTTCAATGCTACGAAATAGCCATTTTCGCGGGCTAGTAAGTAGAGGGGTGTTTTTTTTAGCTGAAATCACCTGCGAAAATGACAATTTGATTACAAAATCACCTTGAAGGGTGCCAAATAGGCATTTTCGATGGCTAGTATATGGAGGGTTCTTTTTCAGGGCACAAAATTCTGCCAGAAAAATTTTCTCAACACCCCCTATTTCAGAGTACTTTTTCTGTTAATAGTACAGACAGCGTTCTTAAGCGCTGAACTCCGAATCTGTGACTTTTCTGTTAACTTTTGAAAACATGATTGTATTTTGGGTGTTTTCGTCGGCTATCAATTAGAGGGATAATTTTTTCGGAAGCCCTAAATTTCGAAGATTTTTTATAAAATCTGCACCTTGAAAACAGAATAGTTCAATCGTCCGGTACTTCGCAAAAGGTACTTCTGTAACTCGTAGCCCGGCCATAACGAAGGCGGGGTGGCTGAAATGCCAATGGTGCGGTGAGAATCCGCCGCCGGACGATTCCCCACTCCTAGGGAGCCGAGGGCGAATATGGGAGACCTTAACATATTAAGCAGACCAGTGTGCTGATCTACAATTGAGAGAACTGGCGAGTACGCTGGTTCTCGATACATATTGAAGCCGGACGAGCTGTCCTTCAGGACAGCTTGCCTGGTGCAGGAGTGCAGAGGGCGCAGCCCTTTGCCCCAGTGATATGATGCTGTGCGTCATATCCTACTGGGTATTATCTGGCGCAAAACGGCGGCAGATCCAGCAGCTTCGCTGCTGCGTTCTCTCCCAGCAAGCTGTTGAAATGAAAAAAGCCCCCGCTAAACCTTATACCAAAATCAGGAAAAAGTAATCAAAACAGGTTCACTTAGGGGGCTAATAATAGGCCTACGAAGCCCACGACTTTAGTGATTTCAGGTGCTATAATAATTGCAGAGATGCAGCATCTTAGCGATTTTTCCAAAAGAAAGAATAGCGATACAACAAGAAATGGGAACGATGCTTCCTACTTTCACCGAAAATTAGGAACTCTCGGTTCCTGTTCGAGTATGAGTTTCTCTGTTATACTTTCTGTAGGCTTCAAATGAAGAGACCCAGCAGTCACTGTGATCTAGTGCCCGCTTACGCTTTTTGGAAATTTTTGAAAAAAGTAGGCCTGACAGGCCCACTTAATAGGCCTACGAGGCCCACGACTTTCACAATTTCGGGTGCTATACTAAATACGGCGGTACGGCATTTTGGAGATTTTTAGAAGAAATAGACGTATGAGGTCTACAAAAGTTGACGTACAAGGCCCACGCGCTTTGCGGGAAATCCTGTTATACTTTTCTTGCAGAGCGAAAGCAAACTCTTCTAAGCAGAAAGCGACAAACGCCATGATCTCCCACTGAGGGAAGGAGCGGTAGGTCACTTTCTTTGCAGTATAACAAACACATAAATCCTTTTCTGAAAGGACTACCTCTCGATTCCGAGAGAAGATTTCAAGACACGGTCTTGAAATGCGAGAACCGTTGCTTAGAAGAACTGTATCACTCCTGTGATTTGATCGCACGAGTGACCGTACAAAAAATACAGGAAAAGAGGGATGTCTATCTGAAATTAACACGACACAACGGAAGAGCTGGGACCCACGGCACCTACAACCCCAAGCACAATGACCGCAGTTTCAACCTTGCCAACAGTGAGCACATTGACCAAAAGCGTGCCAAGGGCAATATCTACTGGGATTGCTATCACGGCATCCGCTCTGCATCCGACAAGGACAAACAGACGGCTGCATTCAGCGATGTGGAGAAGATGTTCTATGAAATCCACTATTCTCACTTTGTGGAGAACCAGAATGCCCGCAATGCGAAGATTCGCCACACCGAGCGCAACCGAACCATAGAGGACTTACTTGCAGGTAAGAAAACTTGCCCGGAAGAAACCATCTACCAGTTCGGAACGCTAGACGAACACGCATCGGTGGAAGATCTGGTTTTAGTGGTGACAGAGTTTATGTCCGAATTTCATGAGCGCTTTGGCACTCATGTTCATCTGCTGGACTGGGCACTGCATCTGGACGAAAGCACACCCCACATCCATGAGCGTCATGTGTTCGACTGCGAGAACAAGTACGGCGAGGTGGCACCCCAGCAGGAAAAGGCATTGGAAGCACTGGGCTTCGAGCTGCCCGACCCGGACAAGCCCCTCAGCCGCCGCAACAACCGCAAAATCACCTTCGATGCCGCCTGTCGAAAAATGCTGTTTGAGATTGCAAAACGTCATGGGTTAGATTTGGAGGAAGAAGCGGAGTACGGCAACCGCAAATATCTGGAAAAGCAGGACTTCATCCTTGCCAAGCAGAAGGAGCAGCTTGCCGCCCAGCAGAGCAAGCTGGACGAATTGACCCTCAAGGTCAACGACATGGAAACGCTGATTGATGAAGTTTCGGCAGCAGCCTACGACAAGGCGGTGGAGGTCGTGACGGACGTGGTACGCACCGAGACCCGCAAGGAGGATATGCGGATGATCGAGGACACGAAGAAGTGGGTGCTGTCCCCGGAACGCAAGGCTCCGCAGTCCACGAGAGAGTATGCCGCCCATCGGTTGGACACCGTGCTGGACAAGTTCCTCAAGACTATGCAGACCACCGCTACACGTCTGCAAGAGAAGCTGCTGAAGCCGGAAGTTCGGCAGAAAGGCAAAGAACAGGTCAAGGAGAAAGCACGGGATTCCGTTCTGCAACTGCTGAATCGCTTGCAGGCAGAACAGGCACAGCGGAAGCCATCTGTCCCGCCTACCGCCGAAAAGTCAGAAACACGAGGTGATGTTTATTGAGCAAAGAAGTCAACGAAGAACGCACTCCCCGAACCGTTGAAGATGTGAAGGAGATGCTGACCAAGCACTCCAACGGAGAGATCCAGCGGACGATCCAAAACTGCATCACGATTTTGCAGAATGACCATGTGCTTGCCGATGCCATCCGGCTGAACCTGTTGAGTGAGCGCATCGACATTGTAAAGCCTGTGGGTTGGCCCCGCTCCGGCAAGACCCTGAACGACACCGACATGAAGTATATTCTGCGCCGCATGGAGAAATACGGCATCTCCAGCGAAAAGAAGATTGAATCTGCCATCCGCATCGTTGCCAACGAGAACCGTTATCATCCCATCCGAGACTACCTGAACGACCTGCAATGGGATGGAAACGAGCGGATTTCCCACGTTCTGCACCATTTTCTCGGTGCTGCGGAGGACGAGTACACTTGCGAAGCCATGAAGATATTCCTGCTGGGAGCCATTAAGCGCGTGTTCCAGCCGGGATGCAAATTTGAAACCATGCTCTGTCTGGTGGGCGGTCAGGGTGCGGGGAAGTCCACCTTCTTCCGTCTGCTGGCCGTTAAGGACGAGTGGTTCTCGGATGACCTGCGGCGGCTGGACGATGACAACGTGTACCGCAAGCTGCAAGGTCACTGGATCATCGAAATGTCGGAGATGATCGCCACCGCCAATGCCAAGAGCATCGAGGAGATCAAGAGTTTTCTCAGCAAACAGAAGGAAACCTATAAAGTTCCCTACGAGACCCATCCTGCCGACCATCTGCGCCAGTGTGTCTTTGCTGGCACGACCAACCGGCAGGATTTTTTGCCCCGTGACCGCACAGGCAACCGCCGCTTTATTCCCATCCCGGTGGATGCGGAACTGGCTGAAGTCCACATTCTGGACAACGAGGAAGAATCCCGTGCCTATATCGACCAGCTTTGGGCAGAAGCCATGACCATCTACAACAGCGGCAACTACAAGCTGGCGTTCAGCCCCGCCATGCAGGAAACCCTGCAAGCCCATCAGCAGGACTTCATGCAGGAAGATGCACAGGCGGGCATGATCTACGCCTTTTTGGAGGACTACACGGGTGACCGGGTGTGTTCCAAGCAGCTCTATGCGGAGGCGCTAGGCAACACCAATATCCCGGCTGAGTGGGAGACCCGCGCTATCTGTGAGATCATGAACACGGGAATTTCGCGCGGCGATATTCAAGGCTGGCAGGCGCACAAGACCGCCAAGCGTTACCCGAAGTACGGCGTTCAGAAAGGCTGGGAGCGCGTAACCAGCCCCGAAACCGGGGCTGAAAATTTCTCCGAAATAACGGATGCGGAAGCCAAGCAGCTGGGCTTTCCCTTCTGACAGACACCGGTTACACGGTCAGTTACAGGTTTGGTTACGCTGCAGTTACAGCGCAAAAACCGCATGATTGCTGCGTCTTCCGCTTTCTGTAACCATGTAACCTTAAAAAGAGAAGAAAAAGTATAAAGCCCACCGGATGCCCTGTGTGCAGAAAAAGTGAGTTTTCCTGCCCGGTTACAGGCGTTCGGTTACAAGGATATGGAGGTCTGCCTATGAAAGACGTCCCGATTTGGGAAAAGAGCAATCTGACGCTGGAAGAAGCTGCGGCTTACTCCGGCATTGGAATCAATAAACTTCGGTCGTTGTCCGACCATGAGCAATGCCAGTTCGTGCTTTGGGTGGGTTCTAAGCGGCTCATCAAGCGGCGCAAGCTGGATGAATACACGGAGCGAATGTACTCGCTTTGAAAATGTCCCGGATATTTTTCAAAACGTCTTGCAGAGAATGGCGTATCTGTGGTACTATGAACACAGAACAACGCTCTTTTCTGTACCGCAATGTAGAAAGGAGCAACGCTCATGGCAACAAATCAGAATACGAAACGCAAGGACAAGGCGCGTGTGGTTCTCCGCAAGGGCGAATCCCAGCGCAAAGATGGCAAGTACGATTTCCGTTGGACTTCCCCGGATGGCAAGCGACATTCTATTTATGCCGCGACCTTGGAGGAACTTCGGGAAAAGGAAAACGACATTCAGCGAGATTCGCTGGAAGGCATCAAGGCAGAAGCACGGTACGTCACCCTGAATGATGTGTTCACCCTGTGGGCAAAGGTGAAGCGTGGTTTGAAGGACAACACTTTCCAGAACTATCTGTACCTTTATCGGCAGTTCGTGGAGCTGGATTTCGGAAAATCGAAGGTGTCTGCGCTCAAGAAGTCGGACGTGAAGCAGTTCTACAACACGTTGGCGGATGAGCGGGGCTTGCAGATCTCTACGATTGACAGCGTACACACGGTTCTGCATCAGGTGTTGGACATGGCGGTGGATGACTGCTATCTGCGGAGCAATCCCTCGGACAATGTTCTGCGGGAGCTGAAAAAGGCACACCAGTTTGAAACCAACCGCCGTAAGGCACTGACCGTGGCAGAGCAGAATCTGCTGCTGTCCTACCTCTCCAAAACGCCGAAGTACCAGCACTGGTATCCGATTTTCGCGGTCATGCTGGGAACGGGCTTGCGCGTAGGAGAAGCCACTGGTCTGCGCTGGTGCGATGTGGATTTAGAGGAAGGCACGATTTCCGTCAACCACACGCTGGTCAACTACGACCACCGTGAGAACAACGGCGGCAAGAAGGGCTGCTACTTCAACTGCCACTCGCCCAAAACAAAGGCTGGTGTCAGCACTGTTCCGATGATGGACTTCGTGAAAGAAGCCTTTGAAAAGGAACGTGTCTATCAGGAAGAAGCAGAGATCCGCTGCACGGTAACGGTGGACGGTTACACGGACTTTATCTTTGTCAACCGCTTTGGTGAGTGCCAGCATCAGGGAACGCTGAATAAGGCCATCCGTCGTATCATCCGGGACTGCAACGATGAAGTGCTGGCGAAGAATCCGAACAGCACCGTACTCCTGCCGCGTTTCAGCTGCCATACCCTGCGGCATACCTTCACGACCCGGATGTGCGAAGCGGGCGTGAACATCAAGGTGATTCAGGATGCGCTGGGACATTCGGATATTTCCACGACCTTGAACATCTATGCGGATGTGACCAAGGAACTGCGTAAGTCTGAATTTGAAAATCTTGACCGTCAGTTCGCACAGTGGAAAGACCCTGAAGAATAAAATAAAGTATACGCCAAATACGCCATACGCCATTTACGCCAATTCATACGCCAAACGATACCGTTCGGATAAAGGCTTGTGTAGAGATGTAAATGGAAAGGCGAAAATCAACCCTTGCGGTGTAGAGTAGTATCAAGAAATAAAGGCTTATAACTGCTCGTCGATGACATCCCCACGATGAAGCCGATTGAGCAGTAAAACGCAAAATTGAAACGTAGATGCGACGAAATTTTGAACGGATTTCAAGCAACATCTGTGCTACTACACCACAACTACACCAATTTTGGGACGTTTTCCCGAAAAGGAGCCTTACAAAGCGGTGTGGTGTAACAAGTGAATAGGCGGATTGGTGTAGTGGCTACACCGAACTCCCAAAACGAAGATACGGCAGCTATGTTGCGAAAAACAACGTAGCTGCCGCTTTTTGTTTCGTATAGAGATTTTATGCTGACAGGCAACTTCTCCTGTGGTTAAATCAATTTGTCGTTGGCAAGTGTCAAACACTCCTGATTTGGCATACGCCAAAATTTACGCCAATCTAGCGCAGTTCCTCAAGCAATGCCGTGCATCCTTCCAGTATATCCTGCCATGTGGCTTCAAAATCTCCCGTGAACCATGGGTCTGCCACTTCACGGGGATGATCCGTATGCGCCATCAGCAGCGAGACTTTATGCTGTGGGTCTCCGCCGACAAGCCGCAGGATGTCGCACAGATTACTTTCGTCCATGCCAATCAGATGATCATACCGTGCATAATCCAGCCGGGTCATCTGCCGGGCGGTCTTGCCGTTGCAGTCGATGCCATGTTCTGCCAGCTTCTGCCGTGCAGGAGGATAGACCGGATTTCCGATTTCCCATGCACTGGTGGCGGCTGATGCGATTTCAAATTGCTCGGATAGTCCTGCCTTGGACGTAAGGTCTTTCATCACATACTCCGCCATCGGGCTTCGGCAGATATTTCCGAGACAAATAAATAAGATCCTGGTCATGCCGGGTCGTTCTCCTTTTGGCTTACAAAAGCATAGCCGCCGTGGGTAGTGCGGATAAAGCTGCCGCAGCCGGCCAGCTTCTTTCGCAGATTGGAAACGGTATTTGCCACGACCTTTAAGGTGTCGTCACAGTTTTGTCCCCACACAGCACGGAAAAGCTCTTCTTTTGAGAAGATTTGTCCTTCGTGGGAGGCAAGCATCAGCAGCAAATCGAACTCCAGTCGTGTAAGGGAGACTTTTCTGCCGTTGCACGACACTTCGTGGGTCATTCCGTCCAGTGTAAGCCCCGGAAGAACCAACTTCTCCCATGAATCAATGGATATTTGCTCTGCCTCGATGTGCTCTCGTTCCAGAAGCATCCGGATCTTCTGCTCCAATTCCGGGTCAGGCTGTCGGGTCTTTATAACGATCATGGCAAACTCCTGCGTGTATTTTATTCTGCGGCGGTATCCATTTCCCGGAGCAGGTTTACCATCTCGATGGCACTGACTGCACAGTCATAGCCTTTATTACCTGCTTTGGTGCCTGCCCGCTCGATGGCCTGTTCGATGTTTTCGGTGGTCAGAACACCAAAGAGGACGGGAACCCCGCTTTCCAGCGAGACCGTGGCAATGCCTTTGGAAACCTCATTGCACACATAGTCGTAATGGCTGGTAGAACCGCGAATCACGGCACCAAGGCAGATCACAGCATCATACTTTCCGCTTTTTGCCATTTTAGAGGCAACCAGTGGGATCTCAAAAGCACCCGGAACCCATGCAACATGAATATCAGCGTCCTGCACATCGTGCCGGAGCAGACCATCCATTGCTCCGCTCAGAAGTTTGGACGTGATAAATTCGTTGAATCGGGCAGCTACGATACCGACCTTGATATTCTGAGAAACCAGCTTGCCTTCAAATGTTTTCATTTTTAAATACCTCTTTCGTTGTTAATATTCCAGAAGATGCCCCATCCGTGCCTGCTTCGTTTTCAGGTAAAACAGGTCATACGGGGTCGCCGTCATCTGAATGGGTACGCGCTCGGAGATCTCCAGCCCAAACTCGGAGAGCTGATATACTTTGTCCGGGTTATTGGTAAGCAGGCGCAGGCTTTTTACGCCAAGTTCCCGGAGAATCTGTGCGCCGAGATAATACTCCCGTTCATCTCCATGGAACCCCAGAGCGAGATTGGCTTCCAGCGTATCCATGCCCTGCTCCTGAAGTTCATAGGCACGCAGTTTGTTGATCAGACCGATGCCCCGGCCTTCCTGCCGCATATAGAGCAGGATACCCCGGCCTTCTTTTTCGATCTGCGTCATGGCAGCGGCCAGCTGCTGGCCGCAGTCACAACGCAAAGAGCCAAATGTATCTCCTGTCAGGCATTCCGAGTGGACGCGGCACAGAATATCCTTTCCATCGCCAATGTCACCTTTTACCAGTGCAATGTGATGCTCTCCGTTCAGGCGGCTCACAAAACCATAAGCTCTGAAGGTGCCATATTTGGTGGGCAGATTCACCGCCGTCACCTGATCGACCAGTTTATCGTGACACTTGCGGTACTCCTGTAAATCACGGATGGTGATGAATTTGATCTGGAAACGCTCTGCCAGCTTTGCCAGTTCAGCGGTGCGCATCATCGTGCCATCCTCCCGCATGATCTCGCAGCACAGGCCGCATTCTTTCAGCCCTGCCAGACGGCACAGGTCAACGGTTGCTTCCGTGTGACCGTTGCGCTCCAACACACCGTTCTTTTTTGCCAGAAGGGGGAACATATGGCCCGGTCTGCGGAAATCTTCTGCTTTTGCGTGATCGTCCACACAAGCCATCGCCGTAATGGAACGCTCTGCGGCAGAAATGCCCGTAGAAGTAGAAACGTGGTCGATGGACACCGTAAATGCCGTTTCATGGTTGTCGGTGTTATGCTGCACCATCTGCGGAAATTGCAGCTTCTGGACGAAAGCCTCGGACATCGGCATACAGATCAGACCTTTGCCGTGGGTCGCCATAAAGTTGATGTTTTCGGTGGTGGCAAATTCGGCAGCACAGATGAAGTCCCCCTCGTTTTCACGGTCGGGGTCATCCGTTACCAGAATGATTTTTCCTTGCTTCAGATCTTGCAAAGCTTCGGGAATGGTATTGAAGTTCATCGTAAACTCTCCTTAAAAGCCGCAGCGCAGCAGCATTTCTTTTGTGAGCGTGTTTTGCTTCGGTGTTTCTGATGGAAGCAGCCTCTCGATATATTTTCCAACAACATCGGTTTCCAAATTGACAAAATCCCCTTTGTGCCGTTGGTTCAGGTTCGTCTGACGGACGGTGTGCGGTATCGTGGACACGGAAAAGCCCGTAGGTTCCACCGCAGCCACGGTCAGGCTGATACCGTCTATTGTGATAGAGCCTTTTTCAACGACATAGCGAAGGATCGCAGAATCTGCATGAATGGTGTACCAGATAGCCGTATCGTCTTTTCGGATATTAGCAATGCGTCCGACGCCATCCACATGGCCTGCTACGATGTGTCCGCCAAAACGTCCGTTGGCCGGCATGGCACGTTCCAGATTGACAGCACTTCCAACGGTGAGCTGTGCAAGTGCAGAGCGGTTCAAGGTCTCGTGCATGACATCCGCAGCAAAGCTATCCGGGAAGAGCTGCCTGACGGTCAGACAGATGCCGTTGACGGCGATGCTGTCACCGATTCTGGTTCCTTCCAGAACCGTTTTTGCACGAACAGTCAGCACGGCGGAATGCTGTCCCCGATTGATGGATTTTATTGTTCCGACTTCTTCCACGATTCCGGTAAACACGGGTACTCCACCTCACTTTCGATCAGGAAATCTTTGCCAAGCTGTTCCAATCGGCTGTTCTTCAGGCGGAATGCAGCATCCGGAAGCGGGACACCTGCACCCTCAATGGGTGCTTTGGCATCCCTTCCTCCGAACAGCTTCGGGGCAATGTAAGCCTGTACCTGCTGCACGATGCCGCTTTCCAGTGCAGACCAGTTCAAGGTTCCGCCGCCTTCCAGCAGAATGCTGTCGATCTGCTCCTGCCCCAGCTGTTCCATCAGTTGCAGAAGATTCACATGACCGCAATGCGCTTCCAGACAAAGGACCCGGCACCCGGCCTGTTGATATGCCGCCTGCTTCTCCGGGTCGCCGCAGCAGGTCGCAAGAATGGTCGGAACCTGTTTGGCGGTCATGACCACCTGTGATTGCAGCGGTGTCCGCAAATGTGTATCACAGATGATCCGGACGGGATCACGACCACCCTCTATCCGGCAGGTCAGCAGCGGGTCATCTGCTAGGATGGTTCCGACTCCCACCATAATGCCGCGGAATCGGTGTCGCTGCCGTTGAACATGATTCCGGGCAATTTCCCCGGTGATCCATTTGGAAGCGCCTGTGTATGTGGCGATTTTTCCGTCCATCGTCATGGCGTATTTCATGGAAACGAAGGGGCGTTTTGTGGTGATATAGTGGAAGAACACCTTGTTCAGCGCATCGCATTCCTCTTGCAGAACATTTTCGGTCACATCTATGCCGTGTGCGCGCAGGATTGCAATTCCTTTTCCAGCCACCAGCGGATTCGGGTCAGCAGAACCCACGACCACCCGGTGAATGCCCGCGTCCAGAATCGCATCCACGCAGGGCGGCTGCTTTCCGTAATGGCAGCACGGCTCCAATGTCACATACAGGGTCGCTCCCTGCGGATCTTCGGTGCAGGATGCCAGCGCATTGCGCTCCGCATGAGCCTGGCCGTATCTCTGGTGCCAGCCCTGTCCGATGATCCTGCCCTCTTTTACGACCACGGCACCCACCATCGGGTTGGGAGACGTCCATCCGCAACCCTTTTTTGCAAGCTGCAAAGCCAGACGCATATACTCTTTGTCGTTCATCGTGTCGCCTCCAAAAGAAAAAGCCCTGAACAAAAACGTTCAGGGCAAGCCGAAAAGACACAAGGGACCCTTGTGCAAAAAAGAAAGCTCCAGAATGCAAACGCATCCCAGAGCAGCCTCCACAAGCGCAGAACCGTGCGGGCTCTGCGCTTGGTATCTTCTTTCATCCAGACTGTACTGTCGGCTTCGGAGTTTCACCGAATCATGCCTTACGGCTCGTGGGCTGTACCACCGGTAGGGAATCGCACCCTGCCCTGAAGATTTCTGATTTAATTACAGCGGCATTATAGCACGGCTCCTTTCGGATTGCAAGGGCATTCTGCAAACCGGGACGAAACCGGGACGAAGATGGGTACGAAACTTTTTGACTATTATTGCCTTGTCAAGAGGATAGGCGTCGTCCAGCCCTCTCTTTTTTTGCCAAAGTTTCCCTTGCCTTTTCTTGCACCCTGCCGAAATCAGCGTATTCTCAAAACTTTTTGTTGACACGGCTCGATTTTTGTGGTAATCTATCCCAACAATTG
>ERZ1026957.416-NODE-416-length-21267-cov-17.058787_pt1 | contig 21267 bp, 16 predicted proteins | sample MGYA00519300_ERZ1026957 | MGnify/ENA primary metagenome ERZ1026957 (study PRJEB26926, sample SAMN06164520) | human gut metagenome | biome: ENVO:00009003; feature: ENVO:2100002; material: ENVO:00002003 | host: Homo sapiens | place: USA | collected 2012 ...
ATAGGGATAGAGAATTCGCACTATCTTATAAAAAACAGACTTTTTCTACAAGCTGTAAAACCGCTCCGCCGTAAAAAATACGGCGGAGCGGTTTTTATCAATTATTCTTTGAAAGCCATATACTTGCCACATCAAGAGCCTCATAAAGACTGCCTCTTTCGCTCGTCTTTGTGATTATCTCTGTAGCCGGGGTTTTCGGATCGGTTGACATAAGCTGTACCCTTGTCTTGTCGGCTATCTCAAGATCCTTGACCTTGTGGGTGGATAATACAGTCAGCATGGCAACGTATTTGTCTGACATATTGCCATAATAGATAGTGTTGTCTTTCCTTACAAGAGGAAGACCTTTGTAGGTGAAAAATTCCTGCTCTGTCATAATAACCTCCACCGTTGCACTAACGGTCAGTATGTGACGGACAGATCCCGTGCAAAATTTAAGATCCGCCCCCTGTCGTCACATATCAATTATAATGCCCTGCGGCATCAGAACTCTGATACTATCTCTCCGCCAGAAAGAAGCGCATTCAGATTTTCGAGAAGTCTTGTCGCATATATCTGCCTTACCTTGTAGCGGACATCGCCGTTTACAACGATAATGCAGGTACGGTCGCTCTCGCTCGCATAGAACTCGACAACGTCGCTTTCCTTGCCTTCTTCACGATGATCGTAGGTGACACCTGCGATGAACTTGTTGTCGCCTGTAAGATCGTCAAGGTAAATCTGCTCTGCGTATGCCGAAAGCAGATACTGATAGAATGCCTTGAACTTGGCTGAATCTACCTTCTTGCCTTCGTATGTGAAGCTCGACTTGTCAGCGTCGCCCGTAATAGTGAAATCATATGCCTTTCTGTCGCTGTCATAGATTGTTACACCGTCAAGATAATAAATATAAGGTGTAAGGAACAGCTTATAAAGCATATTTTCGGGTGTTGCGGTAAGCCACGGCAGAGAGTCGGGAGAGAACACATATATTGCGTCCTTGCCTGAGAGCATACCATAGTATCCCGTTATCGTCTTTATTTCTTCGCCTGTTTCATCGTTCTTTGTAACAGTGTAGACAGCAGAGCCTAAAGTGAGCTTGGTAACGGTTTCCTTGTTGCTTACCATAGTAACGGTGCAGTACGGATTGTCAAGACCCGCCTGCTTTTTCTGCTCGTCTGTGGGAGATACGGCAAACACATCCGAAGCCGATATTCCGAACAGGCCGTAAATCACTTTCTTGTCAAGCTCATCGTCTGCAAGGATATTGTTGTGGCTGGACATCTCATAAGCAACGTATGTTGACGAAAACTTCTTTTCGGTTTCCTCGGGGAGCTTGTCAAGAACTATATCCTTATCCAGATCCTTTCGCTCAATACGAACCCTGTTTACTTTATCTTTCTCGGAATCATAAGCCGCTGTAAGCGTTGACTTGTTGACGTATGACAGCTCGCTGTTCATTGCAAAGCTGACGCCTGCATTTGCTACAAGGTATACCGTATCGCTCTTGTCGGTTTTAACATACCACGAGTTTTCGCCCTCGTACTTTATACCGATAAGGCAGGTTATGTCCTCAGCCTTGTTATCCTTGAACGTCATTTTAACCGTTGCGGTCGGCTTGTCAAAGCCGTACTTGGCAAGATCTGTCGCATTTTCCTCAACGATTTGCTTTGCACCGATGCCGCCGGCACTGCTCATTGCGGTTGAATATGCACTGCTGTTTGCAAGTGCCTCGGGGATCGAATCTATGCCCCACTTTTCCTTACCTAAACGGTTTATCGTATATTCGCCGCTCTCGTTGCTTATCGTGAGCGTTGAAATATCATCGGCTGTATAATCGGTCACGCTGACGGTTTTGCTGCTTGACGTGCCTGAGTCTGCGTTGTCGCTCTTCGGCTGTGTCAGCACCAGTGCGAGCGTTGCCGCACCGAGTACCGCAATGCCAATTACCGAGCCGAGTATTATTTTAGTATTTTTCTTCATTGCCGACCTTTCGCTTACTTATGCAGACGCTTTACCCATATTACAATACCGGATATTATCAGTAACAGAGGCAGTACGATAACGAAGCCTATAACAAGGCCGTTCTTCTGTGCGTCTGTTATCTCAAAGGTTGAGGTGTTGTAGGACTTGGGAGTGAGCGTAATGCCCTCCTCCTTGTTACAGCTTACGTTGAAGATATTCATAATAAGCTGTGAGTTGTTTACGGACGCTGTCTGCAGGAACGATGTGTTGAGGAATTCCATACCGCCGATTGCTACTATACGGCTGGAGAAGGGATTTGTACCCTCATATCTTGTCTTTACCGCCTGCATTATAACAGAATACTGCTTTCTTTCCGCATCGCTCTCGGGCGACCAGTTATCACCGCTGTCCTGCGGCTTTATAACAGCACCTGCATAGGTGTTCAGTATAGACTGTACGGTAATGTTGCCGTTGCCGTTCTGATCCGCCCACTTTGATGTCACAGGGCTCATATTGTAGCCGTGAACGGGCGAGCTGTTTGTGAACTTGCTGAAGTCTGTATCGGGTACTGAAAGCACCTGATATGTGTTCATACCGCTGTAGGTGTAGTTTTCGTCTGTCTGGTAGGTGATACCCTTTTCGACCTTCAGACCCCACTGGTCAAGCAGACCGTCAATGTTAGGTGAATCACCGAGCTTGGGATTGCCTACATATACAAGGTTCTTGCCGAATTTACCGCTGTTGTCAAGCCATGTGTCGAGCTTGTTTATATCGGCAACAGAATAATCCTTATCGGGTCCGAACATAAATACAAAATCGTAGTCCTCGCTTATCTTGTCGGTAAGCGTAATGTTCACCGATTCGATAACGTAGCTGTTTGTCTTGAGCAGATTCTGTAACACAGTGTTCTCTTTTTCTCCGTAGCCCGTTAAAACCGCAACCTTTACAGGATCTGTATCGGTAACGTTCATAATAGCGGATACTACAGCCTGCTCTGCGTTGGCTTCAACCTTTTCTGGCCGCTTCACGCCGTAATAGTTGAGGTACTGTTCATTATAGGTTATGCTGAGGAAGTCCTCGTAGGTCAGCACCTTTACACGCTTTGTAGCCTTGCTCTCGACCATAATTTCATTCGAGGTTATGGTTTCGGTGTAATTTGCTATAAAGCCGGGGTTTGAAACTACATCAATATACTGTAATTTTATGTTGGAATTCGCCGCTGCGATCTTCTTCAGTATCTCGTTAGTCTGATAGTAATAAGAGCTGCCTCCGGTAAAAGCCGCTTCCTCGCTTGTTACCGTTATCGTAACCTCATCGGTCACGGTTTTGAGATAATCTACCGTTGACTGCTCAATGCTGTAAAGTCCGGAATCGGTAAGATCCGCCGTCGGCATGAATCTGTCACCGAGCAGTGTGATTATTACGTTTACCAGAACCACCGCCACTATAAATATGACCGTGAACAGTACCGACAGACCGCCGTACTTGAACTTCTTGTTTCTGAACGGATTCTTGCGGCGTTTGCCGTTCCTGCCGTCGTTATTTACTGCAGGAGCGGTATCTGTTTTATTCTCAGCCGCTGTTTCTTTTACTTCAGCCGCTGTTTCTTTTACTTCAGCCGCTTCGTTTATTTTACTCATGCGTTTTCTCCTTTATCCCTTTATCATAGTCATCGCTTATGCCCAGCGGCGTTTTTCAAGTACCCTTACCGTAAGGAACAGGAAAATAAAAATAACGCTCACAAAGAATATCAGGCTTGACAGGCTGAATATTCCGCTTGTTATCTCGGAGTATCTCGAATATACCGAGATGCTTGAAAGCACGTCCTGTAAAAATCCGTTGGGGAGTGCGCTTTTCAGCGTATTCATAAGCAGTATCATAAGATTGATAAAGAAACCGCCTATTGCCGCTATCATCTGGTTTTCCGTAAGTGATGATATGAAAAGACCTATTGAAACGAATATACCGCCGAGAAGTAAAAGACCTACGGTGTTGCCCCATATCGGGAGCCACGAAACCGTCGCAAAGGTCGACATTACAAAACCGTATACAGGCATAACCGCAACGCCTATCGCAAATATTGCATAAGCCGCAAGGAACTTGCCCATTACTATAGACAAAAGGCTTACGGGAGCAGTCAGAATAAGCTGATCCGTCTTCTGCTTCTTGTCCTCAGAAAGCAGTCGCATAGTAAGCAGAGGCACGAAAACCATAAGTACCATGAACATCATCAGGAATACGCTTGATATATCGGTCGAGCCTACAGACAGGGAGAAGATATAAAAGAACAATCCCGAAAATGCGTAAAAAATAGCAAGGAACACATAGCCGAGCGGCGATGTGAAATATGCCTTCAGTTCTCTTTTAAATATTGCAAACATTTTTATTCCGCCTTTCCGCTTACTTTGACAGCTTCAGCTTATCAACGCTGTCGCCGACATTACCGTATATATCGCCCGTTGTGATCTTGAGGAACACTTCTTCAAGAGTAAGCTCACTGGACTTCATCATAAGCAGAGTGTAATTTCTTGACGCAAGACGCTTTGAAACTTCACGGCGAATATCCGTACCGGGCTTTGCGTTTAAGAAGTATTCGCTGACGCCCTCCTCGACATTCTCCCTGTTGACGAACACCTCGTCCATACCGGGAATAGCCGAAAGCAGCTTCTTCACGTCTGCGGGATTTCCCTCACAGCGTATCACAAGCTTGTGATCTGCGGACATATTCTTTGCAAGATTGTCTGCGCTGTCGTTTGCTACTACCTTGCCTCTGTTGATGATAACTATCTTGTCGCATACCGCCTGTATCTCGGGGAGTATGTGGCTTGAAAGTATTACGGTATGGTTCTTGCCGAGCTTCTTTATAAGCGCTCTTATCTCGATTATCTGCTTGGGGTCAAGTCCGACCGTAGGCTCGTCAAGAATAAGCACCGGCGGATTTCCCACAAGCGCCTGTGCAAGACCCACACGCTGTTTGTAACCCTTTGAAAGATTCTTGATAACACGATCCTTGACATCGGTTATCTTTACAAGGTTGCATATTTCCTTTAAATGCGAGTTGATAGGCAGCTTGCACTTTTTCAGCCCGTACACGAACTTAAGGTATTCCATTACCGTCATATCAAGATATAACGGAGGCTGTTCGGGAAGATAACCTATCATTTGCTTAGCTTTTACAGGCTCTTCAAGAATATCTATACCGTTTATCTTTGCTTCGCCCTCCGTTGAGGAAAGATAACCCGTAAGGATATTCATTGTAGTTGATTTTCCTGCACCGTTAGGACCGAGAAAACCAAGTATCTCGCTTTCTTCTGCGGTAAAGGAAACATTGCTGACTGCTGTTTTAGAGCCGTAACGCTTAGTCAGATTCTTTACTTCTATCATTTTTTGCTCCTTAAAACGAAGTATCCGGCAGAGCGTCGGTACATAGGCGTACCTGCCCTGCGCACATCTGTTATATTCTATCCTGCACAGGTGAAACCTGTGTGATAAAACAGTGTATTTATTGCTTGGCGGTGATTTTATCTTTGTCAAGCTGAGCTTTTAGCTCGCCTACGCTGTCAAAACGTCTTTCGGGACGTATAAAATCAAGCAGTGAAACACGCAGTGTCCTGCCGTAAAGATCACCGTCAAAATCCATTATATGCGTTTCCGCAAGAGGACTGTCCTTATAGTCAACAGTAGGCTTTACGCCTATGTTTGTAACAGACGGCATGACCCTGCCGTCAAGATATGTCACGCTCTTATATACTCCGAAGCGTGGCATAACTATGTTTTCGGGAAAACGCTGGTTTATGGTCGGGCTTCCTATGGTTCTGCCTATACGGTTGCCCTCTATTACTCTGCCCTCTATCGAAAAATCATATCCGAGCAGTTTGTTCGCCTTTGCTATTTCACCCGATTTTATCAGATTTTTGATGGCCGTTGAATGTACCACACATCCGTCCAGACTGAACGGCGGTATTATAACGACATTTATGCCGTACTCACGGCATATACATTTAAGTTCTTCGGCGTCACTTCCTCCGCCCGCTCCGAGCCTGAAATCAAATCCGCACACAACGACCTTTGCGTTCATTATCTTCACGAGAACCTTTTCTATGAAATCCCGTGCCGTGTAGTCGCACACCGAATTGAAATCCGGAGAATAAATATATTGTACTCCGGCTTCTGCGAGCTTCTCCAGCTTCATATCGTTTGTGAGCAGGTTCTCTATCCTTTCCCTTTTAGGCAATGCCGTATTGCTGTGAAACGTGAACATTGCAGGGCAAAGCCCGCCGTGTCTGAAGCATTCCTCCACGACCTTCATATGACCTAAATGCAAGCCGTCAAAAAAGCCGAGTGCCGTTGCTGTCGGCGGGATGGGTATTATATTTTCGGTAATGTCAATCAAGAATAAACCTCCGTGTCCCGCATTAAATGGGAAAATCAAGATAATATATTAAGGTATACGCTTTTAAGCCCGTTCTCCCCGTTTACCCTTGCCACGCCTAAAAAATCACCATCGTGCTTAAGACGCAGGAAGGTGCCTTCCGGGTATGAAATATCCATTCTTCCGCAGTCAAGTATCATGCCGTTCATGAACAGCTTCTTTTGTGTACCGTCAAGAGTTATCTCGTCATAGCACGAGAAAACACGCTCTGTCGGCAGTACCAGCCTTGCGGTATCCTCAGGCGGCATATTACGAAGCGTTTCAATATCGTGGCAGTCCGAAAGCGTAAAGCCTGCCGCCATCGTGCGACAAAGCGAGGTCATTATCGCTCCTGTGCCGAGCTTTTTTCCTATATCGCTTATGATTGTTCGGATATAGGTTCCTTTTGAGCAATAAATATCAAGCGTACCTGTACGCTTTTCCTCATCATAGTCGGACAGCTCTATCGAATATACCGTGACCGGACGAGCGGCACGTTCAACCTCAACGCCCTGCCTTGCAAGATCATAAAGCCGTTTGCCGTTTATCTTCACCGCAGAATACATCGGCGGTATCTGCATTATATCGCCCTGCATAGCCGTTACCGCATCGGTAATTTCCGCAAGCGTAACGGGCTTTTCGCTCTTCGTCATCACCTTGCCCCATACGTCCTCGGTATCGGTAGTCACACCGAGCCTGAAGGTCGCACGGTATCTCTTGTCGCTGACAGGATTCAGGTCGGCTGTCTTTGCCGCTCTGCCGATATATATCGGCAAAACGCCTGTCGCCATAGGGTCAAGCGTACCGCCGTGACCGATTTTTCTCGTTCCTGCCGCCCTTCGCATTATCGCCACAACATCAAACGAAGTGAAATCCTGCGGCTTATTGATGCAGATTACGCCGTTTATTTCATTCATTTGCTTTCAGCGCCTTTTCAAATACAGGCAGCAGCTTTGCTTTCACAAACTCTATACTGCCCTCTATGGTACAGCCTGCGGCTCTGGCGTGACCGCCGCCGCCGAACAGGGCGCACACGCTTCCTGCGTTTATCGGCTCTGCCGTTCTGACCGAAATCTTGAACGTAGCAGGACCCTTCTGCTTTACTGTAGCACCGATAATTACGCCCTCTACCTGACGGGGAAGGCTTGCAAGACCGTTGAAGTCCTCGCTGTCAACTCTGCCCATAAAGCGATCCATAAGCTCCGTTGTCAGCCATACTACCGCTACCCTGTCGTCACAGAAGAATTCCATTCCCTGCGTTATCGCCTGTTCAAGCTCCAGCCTGCCCTTTGACTTCATATCAAACAGCTTGTAATTGATGCCGGAAACATCAAACTCATAAGCCATCAGCTTAGCGGCTATTATGTGCGTTCTGCTTGTCGTGTTGGAATACTTGAAGCAGCCCGTGTCGGTTGCAAGTCCTGTGTAAAGGCAGGACGCAATCTCACCGTCAAGCTGTGCATTCATTTCCTCCGCTATCTGAAAAATAAGCTCGCAAGCCGCAGCCGCCTCGGGATCGACAAGAGTATATTTTGCAAACTCCTGTCTGCTCTCGTGGTGGTCTATCGCAAGGAATATCCTGCCGCCGTATACTGCGTCAAGGTCGCCGAGCAGTTTTCTGTCGGCAACGTCAACGCTCACTATGGTCTTTTCCTCAAAGCTCTGCTGTATCACCGTATCACGCAGAAACTCCATACGGGGCGCTATCTCATCCGCACACATAACCTTTGCCCGTTTACCCATCTTCTGAAGCATACCGCAAAGGCCGTAAGCACAGCCCAGTGTATCTCCGTCGGGGTTGGCGTGTGACAATATCAGAAAATCATCGTTGCTTTTCAGTAGCTCTGCCGCTTTTTTAACGTCTGTTATCATTATTGTTTACCTTTCGTCATCGCCGTTATCATCGGGTTCGGCAGGTTTCGGCAGTTTGCTTATCACCTCGCTGATATGCTCGTAATAATCCATCGAATTATCCGGCACGAATATCAGCTGAGGCAGCTTGCGCATCTTCACACGCTCGTTGATTCTTCTTTTAAAGAAACCCTCTGCCTTCTTGAGATGCTCGGCGACATTTTTCGTGGTGTCGCCGCCCTCAAGCGTTGTGATATAAACCTTGCAGTAGGACAGATCGCTAGTCAGCTCACAGCGTGATACACCGACCATCGCCTTTACTACAGCGCCGTCCTTTATATCACGCATAGCTGTGGAGATCTCACGTTTTATATCCTCCGCAAGTCTTGCTGTATTGAAATTTGCCATTAATCTCTGTACTCCTCGGTAACAAACGCCTCGAATATATCGCCGTCCTTTATGTCGGTGAACTTTTCAAGCGTGATACCGCACTCGTAGCCTGCGGCTACTTCCTTCACATCGTCCTTGAAACGACGTAAGCCTGCTATCTTGTCAACGGCAACGATTATGCCGTCACGGACAACTCTTACCTCGCCGTTTCTCTGTACCTTACCGTCAAGTACATAAGAGCCTGCTACCACGCCGACGCTCGACAGCTTCATTACCTGTCTTACCTCAACACGTCCTGTATCAACTTCTCTGTACTTGGGCGCAAGCATACCCTTCATGGCTGTTTCGATTTCTTCTATTGCGTCATATATTACTCTGTAGAGTCTTATATCGACACCGTCACGCTTTGCGTTGTCTGCAGCCGCAGGGTTAGGTCTTACGTTAAAGCCTACTATGATAGCGCCCGATGCCTTTGCAAGCATAACGTCGCTTTCTGTTACGGCACCTACCGCACCGTGAATTACTTCTACCTTTACTTCCTCGTTTGACAGCTTTGACAGTGACTGCGAAACAGCTTCTACAGAACCCTGTACATCCGCCTTTACGATGATAGGCAGCTTCTTCATCGAGCCTTCCTCGATCTGTGAGAACAGATTATCAAGGCTGACCTTCTTATAGAGCTTGAACTGTTCTTCCTTAGCGTCAAACTTTCTCTTTTCAACAAGCTCTCTTGCGAGCTTTTCATCTTCAACAGCCGCAAAATCATCACCGGCGCTCGGTACTTCCGCAAGACCCATTATCTCAACGGGAACAGAAGGACCTGCTTCCTTTACCGCTTTGCCCTTGTCGTCACGCATTACACGCACACGGCCTACAGCAGTACCTGCGATTATGGTATCGCCTGTGTGGAGAGTACCCGACTGTACAAGAACGGTTGCGATAGGACCTCTGCCCTTGTCGATTCTTGCCTCGATAACAACGCCCTTTGCAAGTCTGTCGGGGTTTGCCTTAAGCTCAAGGACATCTGCCGTGAGGTTTACCATTTCGAGAAGCTCGTCTATACCCTCGCCTGTCTTTGCCGATACGGGAACGCAGATTACATCGCCGCCCCATTCTTCGCATACAAGGCCATGCTCGGTAAGCTCCTGCTTTACCTTGTCGGGATTTGCCGTAGGCTTATCCATCTTGTTTATCGCAACTATTATTGAAAGGTTTGCAGCCTTTGCGTGATTTATCGCTTCTACCGTCTGAGGCATAATGCCGTCGTCTGCGGCAACAACGAGTATCGCTATATCCGTAGCCAGCGCACCTCTTGCACGCATAGCAGTGAACGCCTCGTGTCCGGGAGTGTCAAGGAATGTAATATCCCTGCCGCCTGCCTTTACCCTGTAAGCGCCGATATGCTGTGTGATACCGCCTGCTTCGCCGGACGTAACGTTAGCGTGTCTGATTCTGTCGAGGAGCGATGTCTTACCGTGGTCAACGTGTCCCATAACAACAACAACGGGTGAACGGGGCTGTAAGTTCTCCTCTGTATCCTCTACTTCTTCAAACAGACGTTCTTCGATGGAAACTACAACTTCCTTGGTAACCTTTGCGCCGAATTCTTCCGCTACGATACAAGCCGTATCATAATCGACCGACTGGTTGATAGTAACCATTACGCCCAGGCTGAACAGCTTCTTTATAACATCTGCGGCTGTAACCTTAAGACGTGACGCAAGCTCCGATACGACTATCTCATCGGGAACCTGTATCTCGAGCTGTTTCTTTCTTGCCTTTTCAAGCTCAAGACGCTTCAGCTTCTGAGCCTCTGTTTCCTTCTTCTTGCTGAACTGCTGCTTGCCCTTCTGCGACTTCTGGCTTATCTTCTGCTTCTTTGTATAAGCGTCATTCTGACGTCTGTTGCCGCTCTCGGTCGAAGCTATAGTTTCATACTTCTCGTTGTACTTATCAAGGTTTACATAACTGCCCCTTGTGTCAACGTGCTTTGTGACCTGCTCGCCTCTCTGTACAGCCTCGCCCTTGACGTGCTTTGTGGGAGGTGCGTTTGTCTTGATATTTGCAAGATCGATAACAGGCTGTGCCGGAGCTGTCTGCTGTACAGGCTTAGTATCCCTGCGATCGTTTCTGGTATCGTTTCTTCTGTCGCCGTAAGGCTTTCTGTCACCCTGCTGTCTGTCGCCGTAGGGCTTTCTGTCGCCCTGCTGTTTGTCACCGTAGGGCTTTCTGTCGCCCTGCTGTCTGTCACCGTAAGACTTTCTGTCGCCCTGCTGTCTGTCACCGTAAGGCTTTCTGTCGCCCTGCTGTTTGTCACCGTAGGGCTTTCTGTCGTTACGGTCGCCCATAGGCTTTTTGTCTGCAGGCTTATCGCTCTTAGCTTCAGACTTAGCTTCTGTCTTTATTTCGTGCTTTGCTTCAGACTTTGTTGCTGTCTTTATTTCAGGCTTTGCTTCGGGCTTAGCCTCTGTTTTTGTTTCGGGCTTTGCCTGTACCTTTTCAGCCTTGTCGGCTTCCTTATTGGATTCGGGCTTCTTCTCAGCCTTCTTTGCAGGCTTTTCTGCAGGCTTTTCTTCCTTCTTCTCCGTCTTGGGCTTGCTTGCCGAAGCAAAATATGAATTGAAATTCTTCACCTGGTTGCTCTGAGAATACTTTTCGAGAACAACAGACATCTCATCCTCAGAAAGCGAAGCCTGCGATTTCTTCTGTACTCCGAAATACTCCTGTACCACATCCGTAATTTCACTTACAGGAATATTAAGATCCTTTGCCAACTCGTTTACACGATATTTTTTATCCATTCACTGATCCCCTTTTTTATGTCAGATTTAGTATTGTATATATAAATCGGGTGTACCGCTTATTTCCCTTTATGCTCGCCCGTAAGGCTTGCGTATAAGCCTTCATCGAGAACGGCAAGCACTCCCGTGCGTTTTCCGAGGACCGACTTGATTTCGTCCATCGTACAATCGCACTGCGACAGCAGGGCACTGTATTTATCGCAAAAAAAACGCATTTCCTTCTGTGTTTTCTCCGATACGTCGCTTGCGAGAATAACTCCCGCAATTTTCGATTTCGGGTTTTTTAGCTCCTCACAAACAGGATCGAACCCGTGTATCAGACGTCCGGACTTTCTGCAAAGACCGAGCGTACTTAAAAAATTCATTGCCGTTACTCACCGTCGCTTTCTCCGATGCTTTTCAGCAGTTCAAGATATATCTCCTCCGGTACCGCACATTTCAGAGAGCGTTCAAGCCCACGTTTTTTCTGTGCCGCCTCAAGACAGCTGCGACTCTTGCAGACATACACTCCCCGTCCGGATTTCTTACCCGTGAAGTCGAGTACAAACTCTCCCTCGGGAGTACGGACAACTCTTACAAGCTGTTTTTTCTCTTTCATTTCCTCACAGCCCGCACATTTTCTCATCGGTATCTTTTTAACTGCCAAAGCGATCCATCCTTTCGTAAAGGGTTTTTATTCCTCGGCCTGAGCTTCTTCCTCAGCCTTTTCCTGCTTGCTCTCTATTCCTTCATAGAAGCCGCTTTCGGGGCGTATGTCTATCTTGAAGCCTGTGAGCTTTGCGGCGAGCTTCGCATTCTGACCCTTGTTGCCTATAGCAAGTGAAAGCTGGTTGTCGGGAACGATAGCCGTACATGCCTTTACCTCGGGGTCTGGTATCTCTACTCTGATAACATCGCTGGGCTTGAGTGCCTGTGCGATGAATTCCTCAGGCTTTTCGCTGTAGAATACAACGTCCATCTTCTCTCCGCCAAGCTCGGCACATACCTTGCTGATACGCTGTCTGCCGGGGCCTATGCACGCACCGAGTGCGTCAACATCGGGGTTGTTGCTTATAACCGCAACCTTTGAGCGTGAGCCTGCCTCACGGCTGATAGCCTTTATCTCAACGGTACCGTCATATATTTCGGGTACTTCGCTCTCAAACAGACGCTTTACAAGCTCCTTGTTCACTCTTGAGATCTTGAGCATAGGTCTGTGGTCTGTTGCGGAAACGCCGGAAACATAAACCTTGACCATATCGCCGGGCTTGAGCACCTCGCCGGGTATCTGCTCGCTTCTGAACAGCGGTACTTCGTTTCCGTTGAGGTTTACGGTAGCGTTGCCTGTTCTCGGCTCTGTCTTGAGTACGGTAACAGTTACCGCCTCGTCCTGAAGACCGCCCCACTGAGCAACGAGCTGTTCACGCTCTATCTCCTTAAGCCCCTGCTTGATGACCTGCTTTGCCGTCTGTGCGGCAATTCTGCCGAAATGCTGTGTATCCAGCTTTATCGCTACAATATCGCCGTATTCCAGCTTTCTGCGGGTGTGGGTCTTTGCCTCCTCCATCGAGATCTGGTTTGCATCGTCCTCGACCTCTGCGGCAACTTCCTTCTGGATAGCCACATCAAACTTGCCCTTAGCAATATCAATATCAAACTTGATATTCTCGCTTCTGGGATATTCCTTCTTGATAGCGATAACAAGTGCTGTCTGTATCTTCTCTATCAGCACAGCGGGGTCAATCCCCTTCTCCTTTGCAAGCAATGTCAGAGCCTCAAAAAGCTCCGTTGTGTTGCTGTTAGCCATTTTTAATAATTCCTCCGTTAATTATTTTTTATGCGTCAAGGGCAATTCTTCTGCACTTTGCGGCATTGAACTTCATTTCGCCGTCATCTGTCTGTACAGTGAATTCGCCCGAATTTTCATCGTAATCTCCGAGAACGCCCGAATAATACGCCGTCTTTCCGTTTTCGTCACGCACGGTCACCTTTATCTTTTCGCCCTTCATCTTCACAAAGTGGAAAGGCTTTCTGAGCTGTCTGTCAAGCCCCGGCGAGCCTACCTCGAAAACGTCCACAAGGTCAATGCACGACAGCGTATCGACAGCCTTGTTCAGCGGTTCTGTTATTTCCTCGCATTCAGCGTCGTCTATTCCTCCGTCCGCTTTGTCGAAAAGCACCTTCAGATACCACATGGCACCCTCTTTTTCAAAGATAACGTCCCACAGCTCATAGCCGTATCTCTCGATTATCGGCAGAACCTTCTGCTCGGTAATTCTCTCGACCGTTTCCGCCTGATTCTTCTTGCCGCCTTTTTCCTTCGGCACTTTGAAAGCCTCCTTTCAGACAAGAGCCGTAAAAAGCCCTATATATAAGCTAAAGACCGAGATGAACTCAGTCTTTAGCCTACCATATTCTACTTTAAGTAAGTATATCACATATTATGCCCGTTGTCAAGCAAAATTACGTTATTTTGCCGTAAACAAGCCGTTTTTCAAAGTTTTTGGTAATTTTAAACGATTTTCTTGCGGCAGATGCGATGTTTTCCTTCCTTTTTAGCCCTGTAAAGCTGTTCGTCCGCCTCGTCGAAATACTGCGCATAGTCAATATCGCACGATTCACTCCACGCTATGCCTACACTGCACTTTATCGTATACCTCTTGCCGCCTATCTCAGCCTTTCCCGACACCTCAAGGAAATCTTCGAAATCGTCCACAACGGCGGATTCGCTCGTGCCTCTGGCGAACACGATAAATTCATCTCCGCCGAACCTTCCGACAACCGCATTCGGAAACTTTCTCGAAAGCAGTTTTCCTACCGTTCTCAGCACCTCGTCACCGAAGCTGTGACCGTAGGTATCGTTGAACGCCTTGAAATCGTCTATATCAAGCATAGCGAAAAAGCTCTTTGCATTCGTCTTTTCGCTGATGAGCCGCTGAATGTGGTTTGTTGTTGCCAGCTTGTTCAGCAGTCCCGTTGTGCTGTCAAGCTCGACCAGCTGTATCATTCTCTGCTGCTCACGCTTTTCATCGTCTATATCCTGTGTTCTTCCGAGAACTTTTATTACCTTTCCACTGGCATCCGCTACGCTTGAATAACACGTCCTTACCCAGCGGTAGCTGTTCTGATCTATTATCGTGGATCTGTAATCGAGCGTCATACAGCTTACAGGCTTTTTGCTTGCCTTTTTCAGCGCCGCATAGAACTTTGCCGCATCATCCGGATATACAATCTTTGTGCGTTTTGAAACCTCCGCATAGTTGCTTATGGAGCGGTTTGCCGAATCCGCCTTACCTCCGCTGTACAAAAACGTCATTATATCATCGGGAATATCATATTCAAACGTGACTGCATTCGAAGTTGCCTCAAGTATACGGTAACGCTCAAGATTTACCGCATTCTCATATTCCGCCAGTTTTCTGTTGGTCATATCCTGCACAATTGCAAGAAATACAGGGTGTTCGCTTTCTATAAAATCAACCAGCTTCGCCTTGACAAGCACCCATATATCATTGCCGTCATAGCGTCTGCCTTTGCATTCGGCATAGAATGTTTCTCCGGTCCTTACCGAACGCCCGGCTTTTTCAAAGATCATCTCAGCCGAATCTCCGTAAAGCGACGAGGTAACGCTGTCTGCATACTGTTCATACTGCTCTTTTGTGTAACCCACCATCTCGTAATATTTCTTGTTGAAATAAAGCGACCTTACTCTGTCCGGGCAAAGCTCATATATAGCAACTCCGCACATAAGATGTTCAAGCATTGTAGAGCATATCGTTTCCCAGTCATATCCCGGCTTGAAGCGGTTTTTAAGCTCGCTCATATCCCTGCTCGAAGGCTCAAGTCTTGCGGCGCATTTATTTTCAGCCATGTTATCACTCCGTTATAGAAAAGTTTTTTGTATTGTAAAAATAGATAATCTGCGTTTCACCCTATATAGAATTGTTGCATGAATCTGACGCACTGTACATATTCGTTTGCAAGCTGTTGTGCGTCAACGTTGTATTTTTTGACAAACTCCTCCACTTTGTCCCAGTTTGCGTGTTCGTAATCGACTACCAGCCTGAACACATCTCCGAAAAGTCCGTCCGCTCCCAGCAGACCGTTCTTTATTTCGTCCGTTACCGGAAGTTCCTTCATAACGTTTCCTATATCACGTTCATCGGTCGTACCTGCCACTACCGACATAAGTCCCATAAGATACATTTCTTTTCTGTGTATGTACTGCCCCGGCATTACCTTTGAGATGCTCTCACAGAATTTTGCCCTGAACAGCGCAAGCCTTATAAGCTCGTCGGGGGTATCCTTCTGCAGCCTTTGCAGGCCTACAAGATATATCCATTCCTTCAGCTTTTCAAAGCCGAGCAGAACAAGCGCCTGATGAATGGTCGAAATCTTGTTTCCCGTACTGCCGTACATTACGTTTATAAGCCTGAGCAGTCTTATCGTCAGCACAACGTCCGTCGAAATGACCGCCGCTATTTCTTCATAGTCAGGCTCGGGCGAATATACAAGACCCAGTATATGAAGGAACGTCTTTGCCATAGGCGTATTTGTCCTGTGCGTCATAAGCAGAGGCTTCGCAAAGAAATAGCCCTGCATATATGTGCAGCCGAGCCTTTTGGCATATTCCACCTCAAGCTGAGTTTCCACCTTTTCGGCAAGCATTATCTTATTATATGTTATACACTTTTCCGCTGTGCGTTCCACTGCCTCACGGGAGGTGTGGAAGTCGAGCTTTATTATATCGGCAAGCTCAAACAGAGCCTTTGTATTCTCGCTGTATTCATAATCGTCAAGAGCGATTATATATCCCAGCTTCTTAAGCTCTATGCAGCGCCTTATTATTTCTGCGTCTGCCATTACGCTCTCAAGCAGCTCGACTACGAGTATATCGCTTGAGATCATCTTCGGCACTCCTCTTTTTATGAGGTTGCCCGTAAAATTGACGAATGCTTTTTTACCGCCTAGAACGCTTGTTATATTATCGACAAAAAATGCGTTGTTGATTACATCTGCTGTGCTTACATCTCCGTTGTTTCCTGTATATGCGTTTACTCCGGGCTGATTTCTGTAAAGCAGTTCATAGCCGTATGTATTATTATTCACATCCAGTATCGGTTGACGTGCAAAAAATACGTTCTCCACAGAGATCTCTCCTTCGCTTTAATCCTTATTTAGTAATTTTACATTATTTCACGCATAAAGTCAACAATAACACCTAATTTTCGTCTTTAATACAGAGTTTTTTGTAACTTTATACAAAAAATATGAAATATTTCACACGTTTCAGCTTACAGCTTTTTCCGCTTTTTCATTAAATTGCTTTGCAAAAACTCGGATAATATTTATTTACTTACACGGTATATAAAAGCGGCACACCTTTTCAAAGGCATACCGCTTGATAATAATTGCTTTATCAGCTTTTAAGGCAATACCGCATAATTATTGTCGTGCGATTGCGCAGTCAGATTTTTCGTCAGATTGTATAAATTGAGTGCAGGCAGGCTTGCGCCTGTCAAGCGAAATTTGTGCAAGATGACGGGAAATATGCAAGCAAGCGTGCGGCAAAGGCGATAGCCGTTAATTGTGCGGTGTTGCCTTAAAGTAGCTGTACAGCCTGCACATAAGCATACCGTTATACAGCTTTCTGTTCTTATCAGCTTTCTTTCCGAACAGTTCCTCAAACTCTCCGTCCGGAGTGATTACAAATAATCTTCTGCCGTCTGTCGGGAGCAATCTTTTGCCCATAACTTTATACAGCTCGTGTGCCTGTTCTTCGTCAAGCATACGCTCGCCATACGGCGGATTGCAAAGCAAGGCGGTACAGCCCTCCGGATATGTAAAATCCGCAATATCACGCTGCTTAACCTCAATATATTCACCCACACCCGCCTTTACTGCGTTGTCACGGGTAAGTCTTACGGCTTCGGGGTCTATATCATAGCCGTACAGCTTAAAGTTTTCCGGCTTTCTGATATTCGCTCTGAGCGCTTCTCTTTCCTCGTCCCACATTTCCTTGGGCAAGAATTCCCACTGCATAGCGGTAAATTCCCTGTCAAGACACGGCGGTATGTTAAGCGCCTTGAGTGCGCTCTCGATAAGCAGTGTTCCGCTTCCGCAGAACGGGTCGCAGACAATATCGTTGTCCCTTATCCTTGCAAGGTCGGCAATTCCCGCCGCAAGCGTTTCCTTTATAGGTGCGGCATTGGAAAAACGGCGGTAGCCTCTCTTGTGAAGCCCCTCGCCCGATGTATCGAGCGTCATTGTGACGTTATCCTTCATTATTGAAAAGCGGAACTGAAACAGTGCCTCGGTTTCCTGAAAATAGCCGATTTTATAAACGCATTTCATTCGCTCGACCATAGCCTTCTTGATTATCTTCTGGCAGGCAGGAACGCTTGTCAGCTTTGAATTAAGGCTGAAGCCCTTGATAGGGAATCTGTCGAACTTTCCGACATATTTTTCAATAGGGATTGCCTTTACCCCCTGAAAAAGCTCCTCAAATGTTCTTGCCTTGAACTCCGAGAGAAGTATTCCCACACGCTCTGCTGTCGACAGACACATATTCGCCCTTATAAGCACACGCTCATCACCGGTGAACGTCACCCGTCCGTCCGACACGGCTATATCCTCTCCGCCAATCCTGCGTACTTCGAAGGAAAGCGTCTTTTCAAGTCCGAAGTGACAAGGTGCTGTAAGTCTGAATGTCATAGAAAATCCTTTCATCAAAACAGCGGCTTTTATAGAGCCGCTTAGTTCGTTAATAATTTGTTTTTATAGGGTTGAGGGGCGAAGCCCCAAGCAGGGTGAGGGCGGCAGCCCCACACTTAGCCCCGGCACGGATGCCGGGCGTGTATGCCCAAAGGCTCTGCACGATGCAGAGTCAACAAAGCATACACAGCCCTTCACCATGGGGAAGGGGTTTTCGGCAAGGATGCCGAAATAAGGACACACCAAGCTTTGCACGAAGCAAAGCCAGTAGAGTGTCCTAAAGGGGATAGGGATTTAGGACAAGCACTTTTTTTAAAAAACATACTTTTTCTTCAATCCGAACTGCCTTTGTATAGCCACTGTTATCTGTTTTTATCAGTTCGAGCTTGTACTGCTCGTATCTTCTTCCGCTTTCTGCGTACCCCAGTCGGGTACAAGCAATGTTTCACCGCCGTGCTTCTTTACATACTCGCCGTCTTTATGCGTGGAATCGCACGTCTTTGGCAGATTATCCGCCTTGTAATAACCAACAGCGGTATTCTTGCATTTTGACGTTGCAAGAAGTCCTGTTTCGGTACAGTATTTCTTTTCGACTACGTTTGAATCCTTTGCAAAGGTCTTTGTGGAATCCTCGTTCACAACATTCACCATAAAGTTGTGCCATACCTGTGCAAGATAAATATAGTTTGTTGTGCCGATGTTCTTGTTATCGTCAAAACCGAGTCTTATAACACCGCAGTAATCAGCAGTAAGTCCCGCAAATGCAAGAACACGCTCATCGTTTGAAGTACCTGTCTTGCCGACTACCTCTATACCGTCGATTTTCGCATATCTGCCCGAGCCGTTTGTAGTATCCGTAACCGCCTTGAGCAGTCTGTTTGTTATATATGCGCTGTCGCTTTCCATTACTCTGTCACCGAGAGGCTCCTGCTCGATAACCGTCTTATCGTTGTAGTCGGTGATAAGGTTGTACAGCTTAGGCTCGTAATATACACCGCCCGAGCCGAATATCTGATATGCACCGGCAAGCTCCATAAGCGTCATACCCTGCGTAAGCTGACCCAGAGCAATGGGCGAATATGCCTTGTCATAGGTGTAGTCAAGCGTTGTCACATTCAGCTTATCCGTAAGGAAGTTGAAGCAGGTATCTATTCCGAGTACCTGTGCCATACGGACAGCGGTAGTGTTCTTTGACTGCTGTACCGCATACCACGCAGGTATATATCCGCCTGAGCCGTAATCGCCCTCAAAGTTACTCGGCCAGCTTGTGCCGTCGGGAAGCGTGATACATTTATCCAGTATCATCGAAGAATAGTTGATTATATCCTTATCTACAGCCTGACCGTAAACCGAGATAGGCTTCATTGTCGAACCGATAGGCAGTATAGCCTGTGTTGCTCTGTTGAAGCAGCCGTCACCGGGCTTATCGCCGATACCGCCTGCAAGAGCCACTACATTACCTCTGTAATCGGTAAGAACAAATGCCGCCTGAGCGCAGTTTTCTTCTATTGCAGTCTTATCATAGCTGTAGAAGAAGTTGTTCGGATCCTTGAAGAAGGTTTCCAGCTTCTCCTGTATATCCATATCCATATTGAGATATATCTTGTAGCCGCCCTTATAAAGATCCGCCTTTGCCTCTGCATAGGTCATGCCTTTTGCCTTACTCAGATCCTCGATAACCTGCTGTATGGCAGCGTCTACATACCAGTTCTGAGTTATTTCATACTCGTTCCAGCGATATGCCTCATAAGTATCCTCATCGTCATATCCGTCGCTGTTCTCGTCCTTGTTTGCGTTGTTTCCGTAATACTCATCATATCTGGGATCCTTATAGCCGTAAGCGTCGCCCTCAACGATAAGTCTGAATTTGACCTTCTCTGTCTTTGCAGCCTCATATTCGTCTGTCGTAATAAGACCCTGCTCATACATACACTTCAGTGCGTAAAGCTGTCTTTCCTTCGAGCGCTCAAGATTCGCATAAGGGTTAAGCACGCTCGGAGAACGTGTCATACCTGCAAGTATCGCACTTTCGGCAATTGTCAGCTGATCGACCGTCTTTCCGAAATAATAGTAAGCCGCCGAGCCTACTCCGTAAACCGTACCTCCGAGAGGAACACGGTTGAGATACGCTTCAAGTATATCTATCTTGGTGTACTGCTTTTCAAGGTTCAACGCTCTGAATATCTCTCGTATCTTACGTTCGGGAGTTACTCTGTCGTCGCCCGTGATATTCTTTACAAGCTGCTGTGTTATGGTCGAACCGCCCTCGCCGTAACCGTTGAACAGGGTCGATATTGTTACACGGACAGTTCTTTTCCAGTCAACGCCGTCATGCTCGTAGAAACGCTTGTCCTCGACCGCCGTGAATGCGTCCTGAGTGTGCTTCGGTATCTGCTCCATATTTACCCAGATACGATTCTCGTCACCTGACAGACGCTTTATCTCCACCTGCTCTCCTGCGCTGTTCTTCGCATAAATAAAGCTGGTATAGCTAAGATCGACATTCTTGAGATCAACGTCAAACGCACTGTCGGCAAACTGCATTATATATACAGTAAGCGTTACCGCTACTATACAGCAGGTTATAATTACTATCATGAACAGGCTGAGAAACGTTGTTCCGATAACTCCTAAAACGTGCTTTACCGTATTCAATGTCTTGTTCTGCTTTTTCTTTGATTTTTTCTTTACCGCAGGCGTACTTTCCTCAAGCTCAACGTCTGCATTAAGATAATTGTTTTTTTTCTGACTCATATTTACGTCCTTTTAAGGTGTGTTGTTTACAATATTATTGCCGCTGTCGGCAAGGATATATTCTTCCGAAGCAGAGTATACCACGTTGTAAGTATAGCACAAATCGGCACAAATGTTAAGCCTTTTACGGCGAATTTTCAGAAAATATTCAAAATAGCCGTTACAACCGCTCGAATAATGTAAATTTTCACCAAGCCGCCACACAGCCGATAACAAATTATTTATCGCACTTTCCGTGCTGTAATTCAATCGTCCGATGCTTATGCCTTGTTTTTGCCCTCAGAGCAAAAAAGAAGGCATCGGCTTTCACCGATGCCCCCATATTCAGCTTGACTTTGCTTTACTTCTGTGTTCTCGCCGTAACAACTGCAGAATAAGCGCTGTACTCATTTACATTGCCTATCGTCTTGTATGCACGGATTC
>ERZ1026957.422-NODE-422-length-20977-cov-4.686837_pt1 | contig 20977 bp, 18 predicted proteins | sample MGYA00519300_ERZ1026957 | MGnify/ENA primary metagenome ERZ1026957 (study PRJEB26926, sample SAMN06164520) | human gut metagenome | biome: ENVO:00009003; feature: ENVO:2100002; material: ENVO:00002003 | host: Homo sapiens | place: USA | collected 2012 ...
AGCGTCAGATGTGTATAAGAGACAGTAAAAACATCGTGCTCAGCAAGATCGACCGCCGCCGTGTGCGCGCGGTTGCCGGCCATGTCGGCATAGCAGACGCCGCTATTCGCCTTTTCGATCGTAACGCTCACCGTTGCCGGAAGCGACGTGTTGCCGTAGGCATCGCTCGCCGTATAGGTGAAGCTGTCGCTCCCGAGCTTGCCATGCGGCGTATAGACAAAGCCGAGGCCGTCCTCTGTCAGTGTGACGGTTCCCTTTTTCGCCTCCTGCGCAATGGCAAAGGTGATCTCGTCGCCCTCGTTGTCCACAGCGCGGAACGCGCCTTCATACGCAACGCCGCGGTAGACCCTGATCGCCATATTTTCCGCTACCGGCGCGCCCTCGACGGCCTTCGTCTCTTCCTTCCCCCTGCCAAAGATCGCCGAAGCGCTCTGTACCGGCACAAGGGTCAAAAGCAGCAGCGCCATCACAAACGGCAGCGCGCGCCAGAGTTCTTTTCGCTTTTCCATATTAAAAAAATCTCCTTCCCGTTGTTTCTTCTGCGGTTATTGTTTGCCAACGGGCAAAAAGTATGCAAAACCGCACGCTTTTGCGGCGCCGGATCGCCATATTTTCTTTCCCTCTTGCCCGCGCGGAAAAATGCGGAGAATCTTTCAAAAATCTATTGACTTTTCCAATGCCAGCAGGTATACTTGGACAGCCGCTTTGAATGGGCATAAAGTTTCGAAGGCTTTCGAGGCTTTTCGGACGCCCCCGACAGCGAGTCCGTAATTAAGGAAAGAGGTGCAAGCAATGCAAGCGATCATCGTTACCGGCGGTAAGCAGTACGTGGTGAACGAGGGCGACACCCTGTTCATCGAGAAGCTCCCCGTCGAGGCGGGCGACGCCGTTACCTTCGATCAGGTTCTGGCGATCGTCGACGGCGAAAACACCAAGTTCGGCGCTCCCGTGGTGGAGGGTGCGAAGGTGGAGGCCACCGTCGTCAAGAACGGCAAGGGCAAGAAGGTCCGCGTCTACAAGTACAAGGCCAAGAAGGGCTACCACAAGCGTCAGGGTCATCGTCAGCCTTATACCAAGGTTGAGATCGGCAAGATCTCCGTCTAAGGCATGACCACTGTTACATTCCTCACCGAAGGAAAACGCATCATCGGTTTTGATGCCAAGGGACACAGCGGTTACAGCGAAGCAGGATCCGACATCGTCTGCGCGGCGATCACAAGCGCGGTTCGCCTTGTGGAAAGCACCGTGAACGATGTTTTAGGCCTCGCCGCTTCCGTCAAGGTCCATGAACGCTCCGGCGCTGTGGAATTCCGGCTCCCCGGCGGTCTCTCCGCCGCGAATGAGAACACCTGTCAGGCTCTTTTAACGGGTTTGATGCTGCTCTTTTCCGAGCTGCACAGCGAATATCCGGACAACATCGAAGTCATGGAAGCGTAAGCTTCCTGTTCCGATCATCTTACAGAAAGGATGGCAAATCACCATGCTGAACATCGGTCTTCAGTTTTTCGCCCACAAGAAGGGCGGCGGCTCCACGAAGAACGGCCGTGACTCTAACGCCAAGCGCCTTGGCCCCAAGCGCGCTGACGGTCAGTTCGTTCTCGCCGGCAACATTCTTGTGCGCCAGCGCGGCACCCACATCCATCCGGGCGTCAATGTCGGTATCGGCTCTGACGATACTCTCTACGCCAAGGAGAGCGGCGTGCTCCGTTTCGAGCGTCTCGGCAAGGATCGTAAGCAGGCTTCTGTTTACCCCGCTGAGTAATTGCACAATGAAAAGCCTCGAGCGAATGCTCGGGGCTCTTTTCTTTATCTTTTCCGCAGGAGGTCACTTTTCATGCTCAAGGCAGTTTTGATGGATATCGACGACACGCTGCTCGATTTCGGCAAGTGCGCCGAGCAGGCCATGCGCATCGGCTTTGCCGAGCGCGGCTTACCCTTCGACAATTCCACCTACGCGGTGTTCACGCGCATCAACGATGTGCTCTGGCAGCAGATCGAGCGCGGCGAGCTCACCACGCAGCAGCTTTTTGCGTTCCGCTGGAACCGCATCTTCGAAGCCCTCGGCATTGAGGCCGACGGCATCGCGTTCGAAAAACGGTTTTTGGACCTTCTCTATGAGACGGCCATCCCCTTCGACGGCGCGGACGAGATCTGCCGCTATCTCAAGGGAAAGTACATTCTCTGCGCGGCAAGCAACGCCTTTCACGACCAGCAGCTCAACCGCCTCTCTATGTCGGGCCTTCTCCCCTACTTTGACCATGTATTTGTTTCGGAGTCGCTCGGCTACCGCAAGCCCGAGAAGGCGTTTTTCGACGCCTGCCGCGCTCCGCTTTCCGGCGTTGCCGCCGAGGAATGCGTCATGATCGGCGACTCGCTGACCGCCGACATCGCCGGCGGCAAAAACGCGGGCATGAAAACGATCTGGTACAACCACGCACACCGCCCCGTTCCGGAGCATTGCGCAGCCGACCAGATCGTCGATTCGCTCTTAGAATTAAAAACTCTGCTGTAGCTCAGGAAATCAACTCCGCGCCGACGCTGTATTCCCAGCCGCTGTCGCCGCGGGAAGCCGTGCACTTCGTAAAGTAATACGCGCCGAGCGGCGAGCGCCACTTTCCAGCGCTGAAGCAGACGGCTGCGCCGTTTTCCTGTGTCTCCTCCGGCGTGATGGTGAAGAGCAGGCCGTTTGGGAAGGAATACGCCGTTTTCTCGTTTTCTGTCTTTTCGCCCGCAAGATACCCTTCCTCGCGCAGCTCGTCGAAAGCCATCGTCAAGCCTTCCACACTGTGTCTCTGCGCAAACACATAGGCGATCGCCGCCTTTTCGCCCGCGGTCAGTCCGCCGGGCGCCTTGCTCAGATCCACGCTCACGATCTCCGCGCCGCCGTTGAGACCCGCGTCCTTGTTCCACAGGTCCTCCAGCACCTGCAAATAAAGGCCGCAGAGATCATAGCGCGCATCGTCCTCGCGCGAAAGCGATACGGCCACCACCTGAGAAAACTTCGCGGGATACGTCTCCTGCACGCCGCCGGTGTACCACACCTCGGCTCTCATGCCGCTCTCGATCTCGGAAGCGTCCATGCTGCTGCCGTCAAGATAGAGCGTCAGGCCATCGAGCGGCAGGGTATAGATTTCCGTCTCCCCTGCCAGAACGAGCATGCCGTCCGACGCATCGCCCACCACGCGCAGCGTCATCGTGTCTGCGCCCACGTACTGCGGATCCATCTCCACGCTGTCGTTTTCATTCTCCCGGCCGTCCTTCGTGCAGGCCAGGAGCGTCGCTGTCACGGCGACGATCATCATCAGTCCAATCAGTCTTTTCAAGTGTTCCGCTTCCTTTCCGGTTTGTATCGTTTCCTTTGACGAAAGCGGAAAAGCAAAAGTTCCCGATTTTTCTCCACATTTTCTTTTTTGTGAAATGTTTCGTTTTTCTTGACGAATCGTCGAAAAACGGGTACACTATTTGTTCAGGAATAACAAGATTTCAAGGAGGTGCCAACATGGCAGCATCTTTTATTGATAAGGCGCGCATTTTCTGCCGCGCCGGTAAGGGCGGCAACGGTGCGGTAGCGTTCCACCGCGAAAAATATGTCTCCGCAGGCGGCCCCGACGGCGGTGATGGCGGCAACGGCGGCAACATTGTCCTCGTCGTCGACGACAACATGTCGACACTGATGGACTTCCGCTACAAGCGCAAATACGTCGCCGAGACCGGCATGGACGGTCAGGGCGCGCGCAAATACGGCAAGCAGGGCAAGGATCTCACGATCCGTGTGCCCCGCGGCACCGTCGTGCGCGACGCGGAGAGCAACGAGATCATCAAGGATATGTCCGACTCCGAGCCGTTCATTCTCTGCCGCGGCGGCAAGGGCGGCTGGGGCAACGCCCACTTCGCAACACCGACCCGTCAGGCCCCGCGCTTTGCCAAATCCGGTCTTGAGGGTGAGGAGCACGATGTAATTCTCGAGCTGAAGCTGCTTGCGGACGTTGGTCTCATCGGCTTCCCGAACGTCGGCAAGTCGACGCTTCTCTCCGTCGTGTCCAAGGCGCGCCCCAAGATCGCGAACTACCACTTCACCACCCTTTACCCCAACCTCGGCGTCGTGTACGTCGACGAGGGCGTTTCCTTCGTCATGGCCGATATTCCCGGCATCATCGAGGGCGCGGCTGAGGGCGCGGGTCTCGGTCACGATTTCCTGCGTCACATCGACCGCTGCCGCCTGCTCGTTCATGTCGTCGATGTTTCCGGCAGCGAGGGGCGCGACCCCGTCGCGGACTTCGACGCGATCAACGCAGAGCTTTCGCAGTACTCCCCCGAGCTTGCCACCCGCCCGCAGATCGTCGTCGCCAACAAGACCGACATCATGGAGGACGAAAGCCTGCTGGAGGCCTTGCGTGCGCACGTCGAGCCGCTGGGCTTCCCCCTCTTCGCCCTCTCCGCCGCGTCCCACAGCGGCACACGCGAGCTTGTGCTCAAGATTGCCGAAAAACTCTCGACGCTCCCGCCCGTCACGGTCTATGAGCCGGAGTATGTTCCCAAGCCCGTCAAGATCGACGCGAGCGAGCCGCTCAGGATCACCGTCGAAGACAACACCTACATTGTCGAGGGCAAGTGGCTCGAGAGACTCATGAACAACGTCAACTTCGGCGACTACGAAAGCCGCATGTTCTTCGACAAGATGCTGCGCGAGAACGGCGTTTTCCAGCAGCTTGAGGATCTCGGCATCAAAGATGGCGATATTGTCAGCATGTACGAGCTGGAATTCGAGTATCAGCACTAAATTCTACCCGCGGGAGATGATCTCATGTCCGTCAGTCTGTGCGAGGACTGCGTTTATTACAGCTACGATGAAGAGTCCGACAGCTACTACTGTGACCAGCAACTCGACGAGGATGAGATGGCCTATTTTCTGCGCGGCAAGCTAACCGCCTGCCCCTTCTACCATCCGGGACAGAGCGACTATTACCTCGCGGGAAAGCAGTAACGCATCATAACGAAAAAGGAACGCACTTTTTTGAGTGCGTTCCTTTTTTATCCCTTGTCGTGCGAGCAGAAATCGTCCTCCGCTGAAGGGGTTCACTCCCTTGCACCGGGCAGAAAGCGCTGCTCGACTTCTTCCGCGCTCATCTGTCCGCCGGAAAGCTCCGTGAGCGCGGCGGAAAATGCCTCCGTCTTCCCCACAGGCAGCAAGAAGCTCAGCGTCACCGCCGCGCCGTAGTCGCTCGACTCGATACGGCCCTCGTGATCTTCAATAAGCAGTTTCACGCGCTCAAACATCGGGTACGGACACTCGAGCAGCAGCACGGAAAAGGGCTGCATCCGCGCCTTGCCCGCCTTGTCGAGCGCGTCCTTGGCCGCCCTGGCGTAGGCGCGCGTCAGCCCGCCCGCACCAAGCAGAATGCCGCCGAAGTAGCGCGTGACGATGCACACCACATTCTCCACACCCTCGCGCTGGAAGACGTTGAGCATCGGCTGGCCTGCCGTGCCCTGCGGCTCGCCGTCGTCGCCGTAGCGAACGGTGCCGTCGTGCAGGACGAAGCACCAGCAGTTGTGGCGCGCGTCGTAGTATTTCTTCTTCATCTCGTCGATGCGCGCGCGGGCCTCCGTCTCGGTCTCCACAAGGAAAACGTGGCTGATGAAGCGCGAGCGCTTTTCTTCAAACTCGCTCTCCGCGTTTGCGTATGGGACAAGGTACTCTGTCATGGTTTCAATGTTCCTTTCAGCGGGTTTTCTCCCACTTTTCTTTCGTAAGGGCGTAAAAAAGCGTCGGCCGCAGCGCATCGTCCACAAGCGCCGGCCTTTCACAGGTCAGCTCATAAGAAAAGCCGCACTTTTCGATCACGCGCTTTGACTTCTCGTTGCCGGCATAGTGCGAACACCAGACCCGCTGTGCGCCTTTATCCTCAAAGCAGTACCTCAGCAGCTCTCGCACGGCTTCGGGGATAAGCCCCTGACCCCAGAACGGGCGGCCGATCCAGTAGCCGATTTCCGGCTCATTCCCGATTTCCGGCGCTTCCGTCGAAAACACGCCGATGGAGCCGACAGGCTCGTCTGGCCGTTCCTTCAAAATGACTGCAAACGTGTCCGGCTCCGAGAGGACGGTTCGGATGATCTCGCGGGAGTTCTCCACGCTCGTATGCGCCGGCCAGCCTGCGGCGGGGCCGACAAACGGATCCCTCGCGTATCGATAGCAGCTCTCCGCGTCGCTCTCGCACCACGGGCGCAGGAGAAGGCGCGTCGTTTCAAATGTCATTCCTCCCAGTCCTCCTTCGGCTCGCGGTAACCCTCGATGTAGTCCTTCACCTGCCCGATGACGCGCGGCACGCAGACGGCCGCAACATCGATGGTCTCGCCATATTCGACAGATTCGACCTTTGCCTCGCGGTAGAGCATATCGAGAAGGCCGCCCTTGTCGTAAGGCAGGTGGATCATCACGCGGCGTGTTCCCTTGTCGAGGAGCTTATCGATGCGCGCAAGCAGCTCATCGATCCCCTCGCCCGTCTTGGCGCTGATGTTGACGCTGTCCTCCCCGTGCGGGCGAATATCGCCGAAGTAGCGGTCGGACTTGTTGTAAACGCGCAGACACGGGATCTGCTGTGCGCCCAGTTCTTCAACCAGCTCATCTACGATCTGCGCCTGTTCGAGCCAGTGCGGGTCGGAAATGTCGATGACGTGCAGCAGAAGGTCGGCGTATTCGAGTTCCTCGAGCGTTGCCTTGAAGGCCTCGACCAGCTGGTGCGGCAGCTTGCGGATAAAGCCGACCGTGTCGGAAATGACGACGTCCAGCGTGTCGGACACGGTGAGAAGGCGCGTCGTCGTATCCAGCGTGTCGAACAGGCGGTCGTTCGCGGGAATGTCCGCGCCGGTCAGCGCATTCAGGAGCGTTGACTTGCCCGCGTTTGTGTAGCCGACGATGGCGACGACGGGAATTTCATTCTTGCTGCGGCGGTCGCGCTGCGTCGCGCGCACGCGGCGCACCTCTTCAAGGTCCGCCTTCAGCTTGTCGATCTTTCTGTGGATGTGGCGGCGGTCGGTCTCAAGCTGGGTTTCGCCAGGGCCCTTCGAGCCGATGGGGCCCTTGCCCGACGTACCCGCCTGACGTTCCAGGTGCGTCCACATACCGATGAGGCGCGGCAACAGGTATTGATACTGCGCAAGCTCTACCTGAAGGCGGCCCTCTTTTGTCTTCGCCCGCTGGGCGAAGATATCGAGAATGAGGCCGCTGCGATCGAGCACCTGCACGCCGAATTCTTCGCACAGAACGCGCATCTGCGAGGGCGAGAGGTCGTTGTCGAAAATGACCATCGTCGCCTCCTGCGACTTTACCAGCTCGCGGATCTCGTCCACCTTACCCTCGCCGATGAAGGTGTGTGGATTGGGCGACGGCAGCGTTTGTAAAACCACGCCGACGCTGACGCCGCCCGCCGTTTCGACGAGCGCCCCCAGCTCTTCCAAGCTCTCCTCGTCCGCGTTTTCCTTTTTATCGAGCCGCGGCGAGGAAAGGCCGACCAGGATCGCCCGGTCGCGCGGCGCGTTGTTCTCTTTCAATTCTTCCATAGATTCTCCTTATCGCGCCGTGCGGCGCTGTGCAAATCATTTTCATTATAGAGTATTCTCCGCCAAAAGAAAAGGCAAAAACGCTTTTTATTGACATTTCCGCCCCTTTCATGCGAAAATAGGGTGAACGCAACCTCAGGTTGACAAAAAGAAACGCCCGGTTGGTGGTGTTTTCTCCCGTTTTCCTGCTATGCTTTTCCTGCAAAGGCGCAGTGCACGGCGTCGAACACAGCATCATTCCCAAAAGGAGGAATCCCGCATGGAACTTTATGAAAAGCTATACGAACTGCGCCGCGCGAGCGGTATGTCGCAGGAAGAGCTTGCCGAGAAGCTCGGCGTTTCGCGTCAGGCCGTTTCCAAATGGGAGAGCGGCGCGACGCAGCCGGAACTTCCAAAGCTCATCGAGCTGAGCAAGATCTATCAGGTCTCCGTCGACGCGCTTTTGAGCCTTGAGCACGCCAAAGAGCAACAGGATCGTTCCCCCGCCGCCGAGGGTGCATCGCGGGACACGACCGAAGACGCTTCCGCAGCCAAGCCCGACTTTCGCACCTTCTGCGTGCAGCACAAAAAGATCGTCGGCGGCGCGGCCGTGGCACTTGCCGCGCTCATCGCCGTCGGCGCGCACTACAACAATCGCATCAACACGCTCAGCATGCAAGTAAATGACCTTCGCAGCCAGCTCTACAGCGTGCAGAGCAATCTCTCCAACCAGATCGACGGCATCAGCAATAACGTCTCGGACATTTTGACGCGCGAGTCGAGCCTGATCTCACAGTATAATTATGAGATCACAAATGTCGATCTTAAAAAGCAGGAATGCACCATCGCGTTTTCCCTGCTGCCAAAGACAATCAGCGAGGGAACGACTGTCATCATCGGCGTGACCGACCATGGCAATTCCTCGCCGCTGGACAGCTATCGGCCGGGCTACTCTGCCGACCTTACGCAGGATGGCTTCGGGTATCTGCACGGCAGTGTAACCGTCCCTCTGAGCGACGAGCTCGACGTTGGTGTCAACTTCAAGCACGACGGTGAGACACAGTCAGAGGAGCTCGACACGATCTATGATCTCAAATCCCGCTATCAGCCGCAGCTCATCGATTTCATCGCCCCCATCTCCTACGAGCGCAGAACCGGCAAAGCGTGGCAATACAGCCTTGCAGCCAATCCCAATACCGTTCTCGGAAGTATTTCGCTCGGCGCACTGTCCGATGTGTCCATCCGCAGCGCGTGTCTTGAATACACGCGCGCCAATCAGCTGCTCAGGCGCGTGCCGCTCGAAGCATCGTACAGCGATGGCAGCGCCGGCACCTCTTTCGGTGACGACACCGCTGAAGCCGTTGCCGTCCCGGAGGGCGCTGCCTATTACGATCTCTCCACCGCTTCCGGCGATGAACCGATCTCTTTCTCCCTTTCTCTCGAAGAAACGCCGCTCGTCTGTGAGCTTGTCGTCAACCTTGCAGACGACACCGTACTGCGCGTCCGCCTCTTCCAGGTGCGCGCCATTGCAGGCGGCGACAGCTACGAGGAGATAAACTACCGTGACCAAAGTCTCAGTGAGCCGCTCTCCTTTATTGTCAAGTACCCCGATGAGCAAAGCTGAGTGTTTTTCCCAAAAATGCAGAAAAAAGCAGCTCTGCCGTAGCAGAGCTGCTTTTGTGATTGAATTAGTTCAGGCCGAACTTCTTGTTGAACTTGGCAACGCGGCCGCCGGTATCGACCAGCTTCTGCTTACCAGTGAAGAAGGGGTGACACTTAGAGCACACTTCCACCTTGATATTCTGCTTGGTGGAACCTGTCTCAATCACATTACCGCAGGCGCAAGTAATAGTAGTCTGCTGATAATTGGGATGGATTCCTTCCTTCATTGCTCGTGTTCACCTCTTTCCGATCCAAATGTACCTTGATAACAAAGCCATTTGGTATGTTACCACGCTTTCTGTCAAATTGCAAGAGAAATTTTCAAATCTTTTCTCATTTATGCTTCGTGACCGTTTTTCCCCAATTTCCTTATTGTTTTTTCAAGATCTGTCCGGCAATTTCTCTTTACTTCTGTTCCTTCCGGTCATATAATGGCGCTTGGTGCGCTGCGCCACAGACGATCCAACAAGTAAAGGACTTATTTGATTATGCCAAAAAGACATTTCCTGCGGGGACTGCGCGACGGCTTCCCCATCGGGCTCGGTTATTTTGCCGTGAGTTTCGGCCTCGGCATCTCCTGCCGCGCGGCAAATCTGACCGCGTTTCAGGGCTTTCTGCTCAGCTTTCTCAACAATGCCTCCGCCGGCGAGTACGGCGGCATCACCATCATTGCGAGCGACTCCGGCTTTCTCATCATGGCAGCGATGATGCTCGTCGTCAACGCGCGCTACATGCTGATGAGCTGCGCGCTCAGCCAGCACCTCTCTCCCGACACGCCACTCATCTTCCGCCTCATCATTGGCTATGACCTGACGGACGAGCTTTTCGGCATCGCCATCTCACAGCCGGGGTATCTGAATGTCTGGTACTATATCGGCGCGATGTGCGCGGCCATGCCCTGCTGGAGCGCCGGCACCGTCATCGGCGTGCTACTCGGAAATCTCATGCCGGTATGGGCGGTCAGCGGATTTTCCGTCATGCTCTTCGGCATGTTCATCGCCATCATCGTCCCCATGGGCAAGCGCGACCGCGTTGTGCTTGGCTGCATCATCGTGAGCTTTCTTCTCGGCTGGCTCGCAAGCGTCCTGCCCGTTCTGCGCGAGCTTTCCGAGGGTACGCGTATTCTGATTTTGACCATCGTGATCTCAGCGGCAGCCGCTGTGCTCTTCCCGCAGAAGGAAGAAACCATCGAAGGCGAAGCCGTAGAAGAGGAGGTGCGCGGCGTATGAAGACCTATCTCTATATTCTGGTCATGGCGGCCACGACTTACCTCATTCGTGTCCTGCCGCTCACACTGATCCGCAAACCCATCCGCAGCGTGTTTCTGCGCTCGTTCCTCTTCTATGTTCCCTATGTCACGCTTTCAGTGATGACCTTCCCCGCCATCATGAACGCCACACAGTCGCCCATCGCGGGCGCTGCCGCCATGGTCATCGGCATCATCGCTGCATGGTGCGGGCTGGGGCTTCTCCCCGTGTCGCTCATCTGCTGCGCATCGGTCATCGCACTGGAATTTTTCATCGTATGAGCCGTGAATAGAAGTAAAACAGGCATCCGCCATTGGCGGATGCCTGTTTTCTTGTTACAGCAGAATTTCCTCTCGCGTTTTTGACGCAAAATGTCCCTGCCGCGGCGTTGCGTTTGCCGCCCGATAGCCCACGATCAGCAGCGCGACCGGCTCGATATGCGCTTCCAGTGCAAACATTTCCTTCACCTTCCCAACATCCCAACTCATGACCCATATCGAACCGAGGCCAAGGTCGGTCGCCTCGAGCATCATGTGCGTCGCGGCGATGGAGGCGTCGATCTCACCGCTGCTCTTGCCGTCCTGCGGCCGCACCCAACAGGCGCGACTATCATAGCAGACGAGGAATGCCGCAGGTGCGAAATGACCGCCCGGCACGGCATCGTTCAGCTTCTGCCGCTTTTCCTCTGTATCGATCACCACGATGCGCTGCGGCTGCAGATTGCAGGCTGTCGGCGCGGCGAGCGCCGCAGCGAGTATCTTTTCGAGCTTCTCCGCCTCAACGTCGCGGTACTCATACTCCAAGACTGAAAACCTCTCCCGCGCCAGTGTCAGAAAATCCATTTTCCGTTCCTCCTCATCAAGCATCTTTACAGCCGCACCTCTTCTCCTGCGGAGAAGAAATACAGCACCTTTTCTTTGACTTTTTTCCCCATCACGCGCGTGAGGGCCATGGAGTACGCCTCAAGCTGCGGGCGATAGTGCTCGGCGCGCTCGTCAAGCTGCGCGCGTGAAACATGATCGGTCTTGAAGTCCACGACCACAAGCTCGCCGTCCTCTTCAAAGAAGCAGTCCACCACGCCCTGCAGCAGAACGGAATCGTCCGCATCAAGTGAGGAAAAGTCCCGCACAGGTCGGAGCAGAGAGAAGCGGTACTCGCGCTCTACCTGTTCGCTTTTCCGGATGCGTACAGCAAGGTCGCTCCGCAGGAACCGGACGATCGCGTGCACATCTGCGGCCTTTGCCTGCTCCTCTGTCAGCTTGCGCTGCGCGCGCATCGCTTCGATCTGCGCGCGCACGCTCTGCTCGTTTGGCTCGCAAAAAAAGTCGAGATCCTGCATCACAAGATGCAGCGCCGTGCCGCGTTCGGCGCCGGTGAGCGCCGTCTTTCCTGCAAGGAATTTTGGTTTACAGAGATTGCGCAGCCGCGGCGGCAGCGTCGTATTTTCAGAGATCTCCTCATCAATCGCGCGTCCCTTGAGCTGCGTGGCGGTCAGCTTGGCGGGAAAGGCCGTCTGTTCTGCATAGGGGTAGCGGTATGACAGGGCGGCAAAATCCGCCGGCAGCTCTTCACGCTGCGGCGCGCGTTCCTCCGCCGCAGCGTCGCTTTGCTGCGCGGGCGCAGCGAATTGCAGCCCGTCGTGCACACACACCGTCCACGGCGTTTCCTCCGCAAAGAAGCGGCCCTCGCTGTTCTGCCCTGCAAATGCGCGCAGCGCCCCCGCCTCGCTGCGCTGCAATAGCGGCAGCATGATCCAGTCGCCCATGCATTTTCCGCTGTCCACCGCTTCGGGCAGCACCGGGCAGTCGCTCAGCGCCATCAGATCGGCAACACGCCCGCCTGCGTTCGCCTGCGTATGCACCATGACGAGCTTTTCCTTCGCGCGCGTCATCGCAACATACAGCACGCGCAGCTCTTCGGCCTTGGCTTCGCGGCGCAGCGTACGCTCAAGTGCCTGACGCGCAATCGTCGGGTACTGAATGTGTCGCCGCGCGTCCACGCACACCGGCCCCAGCCCGAGCTGCGGATGCACCAGCACCGAGCTTTGGAAGTCCATGTTGCTGAAGCGCCGCGCAAGGTCGGAGAGGATCACGACCGGGAATTCCAATCCTTTTGACTTGTGAATGGACATGATGCGAACGCCGCTGGAAGCGTGCGTCGTCTGCATGGCGGCGGCTTCCCCGCTCGCAAGCTGCTCGCGCAGCGTACGCACAAAGTCGAAAAGTCCCTGCCGTCCCGCGCGCGCGAAATCCTCGCTCAGTTCCAGAAAGGCGAGCAGATTTTCCTTTCGCTCCGCCCCGCGGTGCATCGCGCCGAAGATGCCGAGCACGTTGCACTTACGGTAAATTTCACTCAGCAGCTCGCGCACGCTCAGGTGCGCGGCACTGTCGCGCAGCGATCGCAGCACCGCAAGAAACGCTTTGCTGTGCCCGTCCTCGCTCAAAAGCAGCGCGTCATAGAAGTCGCCCGTGCGCTGCTGCGAGCGAAGCGCTGCAAGCTCATCGGGCACAAAACCGAACAGCGGCGAGCGCAGCACAGCGATCAGCGGCACATCCTGGCGTGGGTTATCGATCACCTGCAAAAACGAGAACAGCACCGCGATCTCCATCGAGGCAAAAAAGTCCTCGCCCGCATCGGCGGCACAGCGGATCCCGCGCGATTCCAACGCGCGGCGATAGTCCAAAAGGCGCGTGCTCGGCGAACGCATCAGTATGACGATGTCCTCCTCGCGCACAGGCCGCAGCTCACGCGTTTTATCGTCCTGTACAGGAAATTTACTTGTCAGCATGTTGCGGATATAGTCCGCAACGAACGCCGCCTCCGCCTCGCTCGCGCGCACGCGATGCTCGCCTGTCTGCGTCGGCAGATCAAGCAGATGGAATTCCGCGCCGCACACGCTCGATTCAGCATAGCTTGCACCGGGGCGCAGCATCTCGTCCTCCCCATAGTCCAGCTCTCCCATTTCCCGGGAAAGAACATTGCGGAAGACGAAGTTTGTCGCATCCAGCACCTCCTTGCGCGAGCGGAAGTTGCGCGAGAGCAGGAGCTTTGCGCTCTCGTGCTCGTCCGCCGCCGCAAGCGGCGGCCAGGTGTTGTAATGCTGCAAGAAGATGCGCGGATCGGCCAGACGGAAGCGGTAGATGCTTTGTTTGACGTCACCTACCGTGAAAAGGTTTTCCCCTTTACAGGATATCGCGTCAAAGATCCGGTTCTGCACCTCGTTGGTATCCTGATACTCGTCCACCATGATCTCGCGGTAGCGCGTGCTCACAAGCGCCGCAAGCTCCGTCGGCTCGCCGTTCTCTGCAACAAGCAGGCGGATGGCCTCGTGCTCCTGATCGGAAAAATCAGCTGCGTTGCGCCGCCGCTTTTCCTCATTGTACCGTCTGGAAAAGTCCGCCGTCAGGTCGATGAGCGCAAGCATGGCGGGCGCCATTGTACGAAGATCCTCCACCACCTCGTCTGAAGAGGCGGAAAAAATCTCGGCAAAGCCCTTGACGGTCTCCTTACAGTTATCCCACAGTCCCTTCATGCGTGCTTTCATCTCGCCGCCGTCGCTGTCCTTCACCGCGGCAAGCCGCGGGAACGCAATGGTCACGCCGCGTGCCGCGTCCCACCCCTGCGCTATCTTTCCTTCCAACGCTTCCAATTGGTAGGAAGCGTCGAGGAACGCGGGGGCGTATTTCTGGTTCAGCGCGTCGTTTGCGCACATCTCCTGCGCTGCGCGCTGCAAAAGGCTTTTGCAGTGGCGCGCCTTGCGCCCCACTTCGTTCAAAAGGATCTTACCGTAGGGCGTATCTTCGATTTTTTCCGGTACCGCGCGCCAGAAGGCGCGCTGCGCGTCGAGCCATTTGTCCTCATACGGCTGCGCCTGCAATTTCGCGTGCAGCTCCAGCACCAGCTGCTCCAGCGCGCTGTCGTCGCGCCCCGCGCCAAGCGTGTCGGCAAGCAGCGTGCCGCCGCTCGTCAAGTGGTCGTAAAAGTCCTCCAGTGTGCGCGCAAGCACGCGCCCGCGCAGCACCTCTGCCTCATTTTCATCCAACACGCGGAAATCCGGGCGCAGCGCGTGTCCGCGTGCGTCCTCTCCGAGCAGATGGCAGTTTTCGCGCAGGAGCGAGGTGCAGAACGCGTCCACCGTTTTGATGTCCGCGCGGTAAACGCGCAGCATCTGCTGCCTCAGATGATAGTTGCCGGGGTCGCGCTCCATGCGCTCATTGAGCGCTTTGGCGATCTTACCGCGCAGCTCGCTCGCCGCGGCGCGCGTGTAGGTGATGATGAGGAAATCGTCGAGGTTCGCCCCTTCGCGCTCCACATAGGAAAAGAGCCGCTCGACGAGCACCTTCGTTTTGCCCGAGCCCGCCGCTGCGGAAACCAAAAGGCTGCGCTCGCGGCTGTCCACCGCCGACTGCTGTTCGTTCGTCAATTTTTCAGCCATCGCTGCGCGCCTCCTTTCCGTTCACCTCGTCGATATGCTGCCAGAATTCATCGTTTTTCGTCGCCTTGATATACTCCATGCGGTCGCTGCCGCAGCCGTTTTCAAAGTGGCATGCGCTTGCAAATTCGCAGTATGTGCAGGCCGACAGCTGCGGTGTGCGCGCGTAGGGATCGGCGTCGATGTTGCCCGCGAAGACCTCCTGCGTGATTTCATGTAAAATATGGTCGACGTATTTCGAGAGCTTTCCGAGCTGCTCGGCGGAGGCGAGACTCCCCGTCACCGCGCCGTCCCTTTTCACCGCGATGGGCAGGTAGCAGGGCGAGGTCAGCGCGCTGTGCTCCATCGCCTGCAGAACCGCCGGGTCCTCGAGCACCATGCCGCTGCGGCGCAGCTCCTTTTTGCGCGCTTTCTCGATCTTTTCCGGTGCGGTATCGCGCGCGCAGCGCAGCATCGGCTCGCGCGCGGGCGTATAGAGGACGCCCGCCGGCACGATCTCCTGCCCGCCGAAAAGTGCCCGTCCCTCTTCCTTGAGCGTAAAGAGGTAGAGCAGCATCTGAAGCCCCAGACCGTAGCGCAGTTCGGCGAGGTCGAAGCTCTTCTTGCCCGTTTTGTAGTCCACCACGCGAAGGTATAGCTTCCCGTTGTGCAGCCAGCCGTCCACGCGGTCGACCTTGCCGACAACGCGCGCTGTGCCGTTTTTCTCGCGGATCGTGATGGCCGGCAGCTGACCGTCCGCGCCGAAGGCAAGCTCAAATGCCAGCGGCTCAAAGTCGGAGCTTTGCAGCTCCTCGCTCACCTCGTCCATGATGCGGTCGACCGCGGCGCACAGGCGGCGGAAAAGATATTGGAAGCGCGCGCTTTTTTCGTTCAGATCCGGCAGCACACGGTCGATGTATGCCTCGATCGACGCGCGCACAAGTTCGTGCAGCGCTTCTTCGGAGAGGGCATGCAGCCCGCCGCGCTCTTTCGCCGCGCGCAGCGTATTCTCCATCACATCGTGCACGAAAGTTCCGATCTGGGGCGCGTCAAAGCCTGCGCCCGTGCGCTCCTTGGCGCGCAGGCCATAGCGCATGAAGTAGGCAAAGTGACACGAGCGCGCCTTATCCATGCGCGAGGCGGACAACGTCACCGCATCGCCGTAGAGCGCGCGCACCGCGCCCGGCGACAGCCGTCCGCGCGTATAATGCGAAGCTGCTCTCATCGCCTCCAGCGCGCTCTTCGCGTCGCCCTGTTTTTCGAAATACTGCCACAGCGCGCCGCCGATCTGCTCACCCGCATACTCAAGCGCAGTCGTTCTTGCCGACAAGCGATATTCCTTGTCAACACTCTCTGTTTCTACGCTGATCGGCGGCAGCAGGCGCGCAATGCGGCCAATGACAAAGGACGGTCGCTTCTCCGCGCCCTTCCCGTCTGAAATGGGATAGGAAACCGTCAGCTTCTCGGTCGGCTGAGCAAGCGCGGCGTAGAGATTTTGGATCTCCAGATGAAACTGCTCCATCCCGTGCGGCGCAAGGAAGATCTCGTGCTGCTCGAGCGCTGCACGATCCTCGTCGCGCAGTACGCCGCCGCGGTTCTCCGCTGCGGGCAGCACGCCGTCGTTCGCGCCGAGCAGGAAAAGCGCGCGCACCGTGTGGCGGTCGTTTCGCGTCATTTCGCAAAGGTTCACCGCGTCGAGCGTCACAGGGATCGTTCCCACGCTGTACTGTGTGAGAATCAAACGCATCAGGCTTGCAAATTCCTCGGCGTCGAGGGTCGTGTCTCCCAAAATTTCCACAAACTGGTCGAGCACGCCGCAAAGAATGCCCCACAGCTGTGCCGTTTCCTCTGCCCGCTGGGCATCGCCCGCGGCAAAAAGCCGCTCGGTCTGCGCCTGCAAGGTCTCCGGCAGGTTCACCTCTTCCAGGTAGTCGTACAGCGCGCGCACTTTTTTCTCCGCCGCGCCGCTGCCGCCCACGCCCTGCTTCAAGCGCAAAAATGCTCCCTGCACGCGTGCGCGCAGCGCATTGACCGCTTCGAGCCGGGCTCTCGCCTCGTCCGTCCAGTCCGCACCGTAGCCGCCCGGATGCGCCGTCCACGGCGCTTCCCGCGTCCACATCGCGCCGCGCAACTCCCACTTGAGCGCATAGTTTTCAAGAAGATCGCACTCTTCCATGCTAAGTCCGGCAAGGCCGGTCTTGAGACAGCGGAACACATCCTCATACTCAAAGCCGCCGCTTGCAGCGTCGAGCGCGCCGAGCAGCAGCGTCAGCACGGGGCTTTTCAGAATGTCGCTGCGGTGGGCATAATAGAGTGGAATGCCGTAGCGGGCAAACACGCTTTCGACTGCCCCCGCGTAGGAATCAAGGCTGCGCGCCGTAACGGTGATCTCGCGGTAGCGGTAGCCTCGCTCGCGCACAAGCTGCAAGATCTGCGACGCGACCCATTCGCACTCGCTGTAGGCAGTGCCCGCCTCGTAGAGCGTGACCGCATCGGTCGCTTGGTCATATTCGTCCGCCGCACCGAAAAAGCAGCGCTCGATGTGATCGAGCGCGCCATGCGCCTCGGCAGGCGGCAGGATCTCTTCCTCGCAGGAAACGCCCACATCGCGCGCGAGCGCGTACAGCCGCTCCCGCACACGCAGGCTTTCGGAAAAAAGCTCGCGCTCCTGCGTATCGCCCAGCAGCGTGACCGTCACGCTGTTTGCGCGCCGCAGCAGAAGGCGCAGAATGTTCAGCTCCCGCCCCGTAAAATAGGAAAATCCGTCGAGGAAAACATCCTTCCCGTCGACATATCCCGACGCCTCCAGATTTTCCTCCAGCTTTTCGAGAAGGTCACGCGCATCACGTCCCGGCGCGTGGAGCTTGCCGAGATAAATGCCGTAGATCAGTGCAAGGTCGCGCAGCTTGTCGCCGCTCTCCCCTTCGATCTGCTCCACGCTCTGCGCAAGCTGCTCGGGCGAAACAGCGTAAGCCTGCAATTCCTCCATCACGGCGAGCAAACTCTCCAGGAATGCCGCGCGCTGCGACGGCCGCTTATAGACCCTGAGCGACGGTGCAAGCTCTGTGAGGGTACGCTGAAGCGTCAGGAGCTTTCCTCCATTGTCGAGCGTCACGTCCGCGCTGCCGCCGCAGATGCCCAGCACACGCGAAGCAAGCAGCTTGAATGTCAAGGCCTCGGCATGGCGCGAAGCGGTATCGCCGCAAATCCTGCAAAGATCCATTTCCGCTACATGCGAGGCATGCTCCGGCACGAGCAGGATTTGCTGCGACGAGTCCCCCAGCGCGGCGATCCTTTGCAGCACGCGCCCGGATTTACCCGTGCGCGCGCGTCCCATCAGTATGTGCAGCAAACGACCTTCCCCCTTTTGTTTCGACAACATTTTTAAAAAGTTTATCACACTTCTCCTCTTCGGGCAACGGAGAAAACATCCACGCGCATATTTCAGCAGCCAATGGAAAGACTACCAAAGACCAAACCATCTTTTTGAGGAGGGAACTCTATGGTCATCGACAAGATCGCACTGACGCTTGCTGTCATCGGCGCGCTCAACTGGGGCAGCGTCGGCCTTTTCGGCTTTGACTGCGTCGCCTTTTTATTCGGCGGGCAGACCGGTATGCTCAGCCGCGTGATCTACACGCTGGTGGGACTCGCCGGCATCTGGTGCATCACGATGCTGTTTCGCGAGAAAGAGCCGACGGAAAGCGGCGGGCAGGCGTAAAAAATAAAAGGAGGGCAGTGCCCTCCTTTTATTTATGTTTCTCCGGTCGTCTCTTCCAACGCGCGCATCGAGCGGCGGAACTGACGGTAGAACATCACGCTCGTCATCACCACCGCACCGAAATCGGCAACAGGTTCTGCCAGAAATACCGCAAACGCCTTGTCCGCAAAAAAGCACGGCAGAATGTAAATGAGCGGGACGAGCAGAATGATTTTTCTCCAGACCGCAAGCAAAAGCGAAGTCTTGGCATTGCCCAGCGCCACAAAGGTCTGCTGGCAGGCCGTCTGGATCCCAAAAATACCGCTGCACGCCATATAGATGCGCACAGAGCGCGAAGCATACGCGACGAGAGAGGGGGTGCTGTTGAAGATCCGGACGAATACGCTCGGAAAAAGCTCAACAAGAAGCCAGATCGCCATCGAATAACTCAGGCAGGCGCGCAGCAGGCAGGAAAACGCCTCGCGCACACGTTGGGCATTCCGCGCGCCGAAATTGTAACTCACGATGGGCTGTGCGCCCTGCGTCAGCCCGTGGAGCGGCATATTGGAAAACTGCATCACGCTTGTCAGCACCGTCATTGCACCCACGGCCACATCTCCGCCGTAGCGCAGGAGGGAGGCATTGAAGCAGATGGCAATGAGGCTCTCGGTCGACTGCATCACAAAAGGGGAAAGCCCCAGCGCAATGCACGGCAGCACGACCTGACCGCTCACGCGGAGGTTTTTGCGTCTGAGCTGCCAGCGCGTCTTCTTCCCGGTGAGGAAGGCCACCACCCACACGGCCGACACCGCCTGAGAAAGTACCGTCGCCAGCGCCGCGCCGCGCACGCCGAGCCCAAGCGCAAAAATAAACACTGGGTCGAGCGCAGTGTTGAGCAGCGCACCGAGGAGCACCGTTTTCATACTCACGGTGGTAAAACCCTGCGCCGTGATGTAGGCGTTCATACCAAGCGTGAGCTGAACAAAAACCGTGCCGAGGGCGTAAATGCGCATATAGTCAAGCGCGTAGCCCACGGTGTTCTCGCTCGCGCCGAAGAGCAGCAGCAATCTTTCGGCAAACACTTCAAAGAGGATCGTCAGCACAAAGGACGTGATGAGCAGCATCGTCAGGCAGTTGCCCATAATGCGCTCTGACCTTTCACTCTCGCCCGCACCATCGGCAATCGAAGCGCGCGGTGCGCCGCCGATGGCCATGAGGGAAGCAAAGGCCGAGATGATCATAATAATCGGCAGGCATACGCCCACGCCCGTGAGCGCGAGCTTGCCTACCGTTTCCGCCGGCTGCATGTGACCGATGAACACGCGATCCACCAAATTGTAGAGTAAGTTGACGATCTGCGAAGTGATCGTCGGCACAGAGAGCGAAAAAAGCAGTTTTTTGACGTTTCCGTGTCCCAGATCTGCGCGCTGCGCCAAAATCATCACCTGAATTCTTTGTTTTTAGCATTGTTCGTCAGAATATCACGCTGCACGGCATTCGTCAAGCATGCAAAAACAGCCATCGTGCCATTGCAATAAAGCGTTTTTAGACATTTTTTCACTTTCTCCATTGCTTTTTTTCTATGCCCTTTGTATAATTCATCTGATACTATCGCACCGGAGAGCGTTTCTCTCCCCCTTATCAAACAATATCTGGAGGAATCACCATGAACGAAAAGTTTTCCAAGCTTGGCTTCTATCCTTCCGACATTCTGCTGCCCAAGAATGTCGATATGAGCAAGTGGGCGGTCGTCGCATGCGACCAGTTCACCTCTGAGCCCGAGTACTGGGAGCGCGTGGAGAAGACCGTCGGCGATGCGCCTTCCACCCTGCGCCTCATCCTGCCCGAGGCCAACCTGAAGGCCCCCAACGTCGACGAGTTCATCGCCGACATCAACGCCTCGATGAGCAAGTACCTCGAAGAGGGCATCTTCGAGACGCTCAAGAACTCCCTCGTTTACATCGAGCGCGGCCAGAGCGACGGTAAGATCCGTCACGGCCTCATCGGCATGATCGACCTCGATCAGTACGACTTCACGCCCGGCTCCGGCGCGCTGATCCGCGCCACCGAGGGCACCGTGCTCGATCGTATCCCCCCGCGCGCCCGCGTTCGCCGCAATGCTCCCATTGAGCTGCCCCACGTCATGCTGCTGATCGACGACCCCGAGAAGACCGTCATCGAGCCGCTGACCGCCGCTGCCGACACGATGGAGACCGTCTATGACTTCGACCTCATGGAGAACGGCGGCCACATCAAGGGCTTCAAGCTCTCCGACGCGCAGATCGACGCCGTTGCCGATGCGCTGACCGGCCTTACGACCGACGAGGCGATGAAGAGCAAGTACGGCGTTTCCGGCGTGGCGCCGCTCCTCTTCCTGTCTCTTATACACATCTGACGCTGCCGACGAATAGCCTTGTGTAG
>ERZ1026957.438-NODE-438-length-20309-cov-13.274069_pt1 | contig 20309 bp, 20 predicted proteins | sample MGYA00519300_ERZ1026957 | MGnify/ENA primary metagenome ERZ1026957 (study PRJEB26926, sample SAMN06164520) | human gut metagenome | biome: ENVO:00009003; feature: ENVO:2100002; material: ENVO:00002003 | host: Homo sapiens | place: USA | collected 2012 ...
AATTTAAACAAATTATTAATCAGAATTCTGTTGCATTTGCAAGTTGAATTCAGCTTATATTATATCGTATCTGATTGATATGTTGCGTGTTATAGTGGGGGGGGGGATTTTTTCTCTTCTCTACAAAGGTAATATTTGGCGTCTGTACGCTTCATACCATAATAAAAAAGCCCGATGGAAGAAACTCGTTTGGAATCGTTATATGTCCAAACATACTGCCAGTATCAGTATTGACGCACAAATTGCCTCCCCACTTATTTTGCCGCATGGTGTAAGTGGCATTTTTATTACCCAGTCTGCTAAAATTGGTCGTAACGTAGTTATTTTCCAGCAGGTTACAATCGGAGCCAATACGATACCGAATTCTAAATCCTATGGAGCTCCGATCATATCGGACAATGTTTATATAGGAGCTGGAGCTAAGATCATAGGTGCGGCTACCATAGGGACAAATGCAAGAATAGGAGCGAATGCGGTAATCACAAAAGATATCTCTGACAATGCTGTCGCAGTATCTGCAGATATAAAAATTATTCAGAAGAAGTGTTTGGATAACACTTTTGTACCATATTTAACAACAGACTAGATTGATTTCATGAAGATCTTGTCTGTTGAAAAGACACGACCTTCATGAAGAAAATAGAATTAACCGAATACGTGAAAATCAAGTTCCAAACCCCCGGTACAGCCTATTCGGAATGGTTTGGTTACTATAATTATGATACGCTCAATGCGGACTGTTCAATGATGTTATGCAACAGAGCATCTTTTGACGGAGTGGCGCCTAAAAAAGGAATGACTATAGATGTTGGTTATTATAGTTTAAGTGATGGCGTATGGCATAAAATATCAACTACGGATTCTTGGAATTGGCAACAGGGAGCAATGGCGCAATGGTTGCCTACGCGTGATAAGTCAAATCAGGTCATATTTAATACCTCCCGGCAAAATCATCTTGTATCAAAAATCGTGAACCTGGAAACGAGAGAAGAGCGTGATATTGATTGGACGATATATGGGATTACGCCTGATGGAAAGAAGTCCATTGCGCTTGAAATGGAGCGATCACGGTGGTGCCGAGCATATCATTATAAATCAGTCGAGAATTATAGTCAAGAAGGTCGTATAATAGACTCTGACGGCATATTTGAGATCGATCTGATTTCCAATCAGCGTAAACGAATCGTTTCAATTCATGATGTCGTTGCCATGGATGCCGATTCGGATTTTGATAACAAAAAGCATTGGCTGGAGCATGTCATGATAAGTCCTCAAGGCAGACGTTTTTGTTTTCTTCATCGTTTTTCAGACATTGATAACGTTTTTAATTACACGACTCGACTTTGTATAGCTGATTGCAATGGTGAAAATCTTCAGATTATACCGGGATGGAGAAAATTCAAATGGACGCATTTTGGATGGAAATCGGATGACGAATTTGTAATTTATACTTACACGAAACCTCGTTTTTACAGCAAGTATGGTTTTCGTGAATCCCTGTCGAAAAAAGCATGCATTGATATATTCAAAAGTTTATATTGTGCGGTGGCTTCTCGTATGCCTTATCCTGTTAATTATATTTTAAATGACAATCGCTCTTATTACCAGTTTTATCAAGCTGATAGTAGGCATGTATTTGCTCATGTTGAGGACTGGCAGCGATCCTATTTTACTATTGATGGCCATCCTTCCTTTACATTAGATGGCCGCTATATGATAACGGACTCGTATCCCGACAAAAATGGTTATCAGAGATTGATAGTATTTGATACGCGAACACGACGAGGAATTATTCTTGCTAAATTTTTTGCCTTTTACAAAGGGAATCCTGCCAGTTGTGATTTACATCCGAAACTGTGCAAGAATGGTAAATATGTCGTTATAGATACGGCCTATGACGAAAAGCACCACATGCTCTTGTTGGAGTTGGATTGGAATAAGATCAAAAATAGAATATCATAATGAATGCCAATCAACGCATAGCTTTTAACAGCGTTGTTATTTTTGTTCGCCTCTGTATAGTGACAGTGGTGAGCCTCTTTGCATCGAGATTGGTCCTGAATGCTTTAGGAGTATCTGATTACGGTCTATATAATGTGGTTGGTGGCATTGTAACGGTTCTCAATGTTGTCAATACCGCGATGGTTTCTACTACTTACAGATATCTTTCTTTTGAGATTGGTAAAAAGAGTGAAGGGAATCCGAATAAAATATTTAATACGAGTCTTATTATTCATTTATGCTTTGCCGTTCTAATACTGATACTCGGTTTTACGGTGGGCTTTTGGTATATTGACACCTATCTCAATGTTGCTGTAGATAAGCTGCCTGACGCTCGTTTCGTTTTTGTGATGTCAGTAATTACAACATCTATATCAACGCTTTTTGTCCCGTTTCAGGGACTTCAGGTTGCCTATGAAAAGTTTGCAATAAATGCAACGATAGATATTGTTTCACAGCTTATCCGTATTGGCGGAATTATTCTGTTTTTGGACGGTAATCATGGTAACGGGATCCGTATTTATGCAATTATCATGATGATAACAAATGTTTCTGCCGCTTTATTGTATTATGCATATTGTGCGAAAAATTATTGGGGTGTAATAAAGCCGAAGAAATATAGGGATATGGCATTAGTCAAAGATATGATGTCTTTTGCTTCATGGACATCTGTCGGAGCGTTTGCAAATGTAGGCAAAGTACAGGGAAGTGCTATCGTCATTAATCTGTTTTTTGGTACGGTTGTAAATGCTGCTTATGCTGTAGCCAATCAAGTTGAGAATTTCATTCTAATGTTTGCCAGAACCTTGAATAATGCGGCAATTCCTCAAATAACGAAAAGTTTCAGCTCCGGAGATCGGGGACGCTCAATTAAACTGACGGCATATATCTCCAAATATACGTTTTTACTTATGTCCTTGGTCGCTTTTCCAGTTTTGTTGGAGATGGATTTTTTGTTGCATATATGGTTGGGAACCGTACCTGAAGGAGCAACAATATTCTGTCAGATCATGATTCTTTCGGGGCTCCTTGGTTGTTTGGGGGAGGGAATTCCTGCGATGATAAATGCGACGGGAAGTATAAAAGGATATCAACTGGTGGTGAACGTTATTCTTCTTCTTGGATTGCCTATCAGTTATGTTTGCTATCTTTTAGGTGCGAATTGTTACTCGCTCGTTATCGTTTATTGTGTTATTAGCGGTGTAAGCGGATTTATAAAATTGTACATGCTTCGACGTGTGGTGGATTTTGACGTAAAAATGTTTTTTGATGTTTCGTACAATAAAATTCTATACGTATCTATTCCTCTTATTATTTATTATTTCTTTTACGATTCTACGTCATATTCTACATTGGGACATGTTTGCGGGTTCATATTTTCAGAGCTTTTCCTATTGATGTCCATAGCTGTTTTTGGATTGGACAAGAATGAAAGAAGAATAGTAGTGGAATACGTGCACAAAGCATGCAGGAAGATAATTCGCAAATAGCATATCGTTATGAAGATAGTTCTAGTTAATCATACATTTCAGATACCGCGGTTTTACAAACGGTGGCAAATGCTTGCTGCCCAGCATCCTGATCTCGATGTAACACTTATTACCTTGAAAAGTTATGAATGGGATATTAAGGGATCAATGATTTTTGGTTCTGACATGATCATTGAAGGGAAGGATATAGAAGAAGGTAACTTTAGAATCATATCCGTATCATGTGAGACCCATAAATATCGTTCTTGGACATCCAAGGAAATGGTAGAGGTTATTAAAAAAATTAAACCGGATATAGTTTACCATATTGGTACACATAAACAAGATTCCGCTTTGCAATGTATTCATGCTGTTAGAAAATACCTCGGGCCAAAATCCAAGGCTATTATTTTCAGTATGCGCGGCCCTGCGATGAACATTAGTTATCCAGTGAGACGCAAAACGGAGTCTGTATTTTATTGGTGGTTGCGTATTTTTAATTATTGGCAACTCAAAAAAAAGTTGAGATATTTAAATAATAACGCTGATGCTGTCATATGCCATTATCCGGATGCCGTCAGATGTTTTCGTGAAGAAGGTTTTACAAAACAGATCTATATGTCTACGCAAGTCGGGGTGGATCCGGATATTTATCATCCTGATGAAGCAGCGAGAAAGAAGGTTCGGGAAAAATACAATCTTGGTGATGCATTTGTATTTGGAACTGCATGTCGCTTTATCCCAGATAAAGGTCTGCAAGAGATTATAAAGGCGCTGCCTAGTGATGGAAATTGGAAGTGCTTGTTGATGGGGAAAGGTTCGGAGGATTATACCAACGCTCTTAAACGGCTAATCCACGATAGAGGCTTGGATGGCAAAATTATCCTTACGGGTTATGTCGACTGGAAAGAGATAGCAGATTATTGGAATGCTATTGATTGTGCTGTTCATGTTCCGCGAACCACTGATATTTGGCAGGAAACATTTTCTCTTGCTGTTATACAGGCAATGGCTTCGGGAAAACCTGTTATAGGCAATGATTCAGGTTCCGTTCCGTATCAAATGGGACCGAGTGGAATTCTTGTTCATGAGGGAGATATACAGGCTCTTCACGATAAGATGGAGTGGGTGATAGCTCATCCAGACAAGGCAAAGAATATTGGAGATAAGATGTATGATTATGCTGTAAACAGTTTCTCCATACAACACCTTAATGATCAGTTTTATGATATCATCAATGATGTATACAATGGAACATATGATAAAAATCTCATAGATATGGTAACCTACCATCCAATATTAAATTAACTATATTATTTGTATGAGAATTCTTTGGGTTACAAACGTCCCTTTTGCATATCATAACGAAATGTTGGGGCGCCCTAATGGTGCCGTTGGAGGTGGATCTTGGCTGTATGCGGCTTATGATGCAGTGCGAAAAAATACAAGCATCGAGCTTCATATTGTTACCTCATGTCCGGTTGAAAAGCATATGAAACAACAATTTGAGAATAGTTGGTTCCATATTTTGCCGGGAGGAAATATGAAGACTTATGACCATACATCTTCAAGAAATCGTCAGATGTGTGAACAATTAAGAGCAGAAATCTCTCCCGATATTGTAGTGATATGGGGAACAGAATCCAAACTTGCTTATTTGATATCGGAAGTCTTTCGTTCCATGCCTATTCTGGTTTATATGCAAGGAGTAATTCAAAGCATATACCAAAGATATTATGATGGAGTTCCCTTCTCATGCAGATATAGGACATGGCGAGATTTTATTAACTTATTTGACAGGCATGAACAGTACCAGAATTTTAAGGCTCAAACAAAATTGGAGCAAAAGATTCTTCGTAATGCTAAAGCCGCCATTGTCGAAAATGATTGGTGTGAGGATCAATGTAAGATGATTAATCCTGACCTTGTATTTTTCCGCAATAAACTTCCTATCCGAGCAGATTACTTTAATTATGACTGGAATATAGGTGAGATTAAACGCCATACTATTTTTGTGAATGGTGGGGGATATCCTATCAAGGGGCATCATATCCTCTATCAGGCCTTGGCGATTGTTAAAAAGGTTTATCCTGATGTCAAAGTATATATTCCAGGCAATAATTATCTAAAGGCTTATGGTGATTTTAAACATCGCACGGGATACTTTAGATGGTTGCAACAGATTGTTGATAAGTATCAGTTGTCGGAAAATATCGAGTTTACGGGGGTATTGACTCCTGCACAAATGGCTCGATACATTCAGCAGTGTAATGTATATGTAATGCCTTCTGTTTGTGAGAATCATAGTGCCTCATTAATTGAAGCTTTGATAGTGGGTGCTCCGAGTGTCGCATCTCTTGTTGGCGGTGTGGGTACATTAATCGAAAATAAAAAAAACGGTATTATTTATAATTCCGTAGATTACGTGTCACTTGCTGGCAATATTGTGCGAGTATTCTCTGACGAGAAGTTGGCATTGACTTTATCCGAAAATGCGCGAAAAATACGCCCTCTTCGTCAAGGAGATTTTGGTAGAGAAATGGATCTGATATATGCGGAATTAGCAAAATAGAAAACAATGTATATAGTTGTATTTTGTAGTTTGCTTGCGCTATTTTTTACCTATCTTGAATCAATCGGTCGATTAAAGAAGGGGATGCTGTGGGGGATTGTATTGGTAACACTCCTGCAGGTTATTCATTATGATTATGGTAATGATTATATGGCTTACCATGATTTATACTTTGAATTCATCCGACAAGACTTTAATTGGAATAAGATCTTTGATAAAGTTGTTTATCGTGAACCGGGATGGGTCGTTCTTAATTATATTTTTAAACCATTTGGAGATTATGGCTTTTTCGTAATGGTAGCCTTAATCAGCATATTTCAAGGCGTTGTGATGTACAAGTCAATTAGACGATATGTTCCATATTCACAATGGCCTTTTGCCATGTTGATTTATCTGTTTGCTACTTCCTTTTATTTAATGAGCTTTTCCATGCTGCGCCAAAGTTTGGTCATGATGATATTTGTCTCTCTTTGGCCTTTGATTCAGCAGCGAAAATTTGTTATACCGCTTATCGTTCTTTATCTGTGTTCTTTCATTCATGGATCATCTATAATTTTGTTGCCTTTTGCTTTTTGGGGATTCATTCCGATGGGGAAGTATGTAGGAAAGATATTTACATTCGTCTATTTGATCTTGTTCCTAATCTTGTTCTCGTTTCAGGATTATCTTAATCAGATATTTACCTATGCTATGGCCTTGTCGGAGGATCTGGAATCTTATCAACTGAACTACGAAGAAGGAAATCGCATTACGTCCTTTGGATTGGGCTTTTTCCTCAATCTTATTCCCCTCTATATTGCATTAAGATATATTGCAGATTCCAAAAATGACAAGCAACATAGACTATTGGTAGCTCTCAGTTCAATCAGTTTTATTATATTGCCATTTGGTCAGATTATTCAAATGATAGGCAGAATAGGCCTGTATTTCTCGGTATTTTCAATTATGACTATACCGATGACCTATGCCCAACTGAAAAATGATGTTCTTCGTTGGGGTTTGATCTCGATGCATGTCGTCCTTCTGTGTTATAGTTATTGGGGATTTTTCCAGAGTCCAGTGTGGAGTGACGCATTTGGAGGAGAATTCAATACTATATTCAGTGTAATGTTCTAATCTGTAACAATGAAAGTTCTGTATATCTCGTCTCTTGTATCTGACGGATTGTTTGAAGAGTTTATTGCCAAATCACAAACTAAAGGGTATGTCGGACAGAAATACCACGGAATGTTCGTTCGCGGTTTAGTTGGTAATCTGGAAAAAAAAGATGTCCTCGTATTATCGCATCCTCCTATTTCAAAAAGTTTCTGTAGATTTAAGGATGAAGAGGATGGTGTGCGGTATCGATATGTCCCATTATTCAATATTCCGATTGTTAAGCAAATAATATCGTTTGTCTATTGCTTTTTTTATGCATTATATTGGGGGTTCCGAAATATAGGGAAAGAAAAAGTAATAATCTGTTCGATAATGCGTATATATCAATATATACCTATTCGATTAGCGTCGTTATTTTATAGCTGCAAAACAGTTACTGTTGCTTGTGATGTTCCCTGGATGACAACTGTACAGGTATTAGGTGCTTCGTCAAAGTTGTCGACTAAAGTAAGACTTTCTATATGGTTGAGTAAAAAACTATGCTCTTCTTTCGATTTGTATGTTTTGCTTACAGAATCGATGTCTTCTGTCCTCAACCCTCGGAACAAGCCATATATAGTAGTGGAAGGATTTTGCGATATCAATATGAATAAATCCATGAACAGTTTGAGTGGAAAGGATAAGAAAGATGTTGTCATATATGCGGGAGGTTTGAATAAAGAATATGGCATAATGCAGCTTGTTGAGGCCGTTAAGAGCATAAAAAATGAAAATATAGAGCTTTGGCTGTATGGAACTGGTAATTTATCAAAACAGCTATTAGCAGAGTCGGATAAAAGAATCAAATATTGGGGAGCCCGCAGCAATTTGGAGGTTGTGGAAGCTGAAATCAAAGCCATGCTGTTGATTAATCCTCGTCCGACTTCCGGAGAGTATACGAAATATTCATTTCCCTCCAAAACAATGGAATACATGGTATCAGGTACATATACTCTGACCACCAAACTGTCTGGAATTCCTGATGAATATTTTGATTATTGTGGTTGCATTGACAGCTCAACTTCGGAAGATATAGCAAGAGCCATAGATAATGCATTAAATTTGGGACGAGAAGAATTACATGCCCGTGGATTGAAGGCCAAAAGGTTTGTGCTGTCAGAAAAGAACAATATGATTCAAATACAGAAGGTCGTATCTTTTATTAAGCAGCATTGATCGTATGAACAGTTATTTTATATGTGCTACTCAACCTACCAACGTGGGAGACCTTGTGATTAACAAAATGTTAATTGATGAATTGTGCAGCTATGGAACTGTTTATGTAGATGCTTGTGGCTTACCCTCTGATTTTAAGAATGTTCTATTGCAGCATGCAAATGCGGTCGATGTAAATGAAGAACAGGGTATCACATTGAAGAGAATAGGTCTAAAGAATATCTGTAAAATAATTTCCTTAATAAGAAAGAAAAAAATAAAACTGCTGACTCAAAATCCTGGGCCTATGGGCCGGCTTCAGATAGTGACCAGGTTCGGATTCAATATCATATATCTGATTTTTAAGATTTGCGGAGCTTCAGTAAAACGATATGGTAATTGTTGTTCCAATGCGATTGCCACGCAGACCCCCGTAGATCGTATGCTGGTTGATGAATATTATTTGAGGTCACAGGCATCCGTAGAATATGCTATGGGTTTTTGTGGATCCAAAAGAGTTCATTATATTCCTGATTTAGCTTTTTTGTTGCATTACTATGTTGGCAAACCCCGGGAGAAGAAGAATGTTATAGCTTTTAATGTGCGTTTGGCGTCTGATAATGAATTATTGAAAAAAGCAAGTATTGATCTGATCAATCATTGTGTAAGCATTGGTTATTCCATAGAAATATATTTTCAGGTCCATTCTGATTATGAAATCGCAAAAGAAATATACGAATGTGTTGCTGCTCCCCAGGTAAAATTCCACGAGGAAGTTGTTTGGTATGGTGATCTTGATTTCTATTTGGATAAGAGATATGTTATAAGTAATCGTCTTCATTCATTGCTTATCGGGTCTGTTTACGGAGCTATTCCGATTGGATTAATGGAAAATGACCCAAAACTATTAAAGATCAAGCATGTTTTTGAAAGTGCGTTTCATGGTATTCAGAACTTAATATATATAAATTCAGTTACGGACTTCAAACAGTTTGATCCTGGTGCTTTCGATATGGATATTTATCGCGTTGTTGAAGATAACTCCGGTTTATGTAGAAGTATAATAAGGAAATCAGTGGGCTTATAATAAATATTCATTGATAATCTCTGTTGCCGTTGTTGTCCTGTTATAAGGGTTTGTAGTAAAAAAGTTTGAGATAAAATGAAGAAACGTCTTTGTTTGATCTATAATTTTGCACCTCATTATAGAGAGGCAATTTTCAGATTGATAAATGCTGAATATGCGTGTGACTGGTTTTTTGGCGCCAGTAACTCGGATATCAAGGGTATGGACTTATCCTTATTGAATCGGGTTTCTGTCATCCCGCAGATCAAGATTCTCCAGACTCCTTTCTATTGGCAAAAAGGAATTCAGAAACTTCTTCCCAGAAAAGAATACGGAACTTATTTCATCTTGGGAGATACGCACTGCTTGTCAACATGGTTATTGTTGTTGCGAGCGAAACTCTTTTATCCGCACAAGCGTATCTATTTGTGGAGCCATGGGTGGTATGGAAAAGAGAATTGGATTGAGCGCATGATAAAAAAAATATTCTTCAGATTACCAGACGGAACTTTCCTATATGGGAATTATGCACGGAGTTTGATGATTGATCAGGGCTTTGATCCAGATAAACTGTATGTGATTCACAACTCGCTTTCATATGACAAACAGTTGGAGTTACGCAAACTACAGAAGAGAAGTTCAATATATCAGGATCATTTTGGAAATGATGCGCCAGTTTTATTGTTTATTGGGCGCTTAACACCCGTAAAGAGGTTGGATATGTTGATTGATGCCGTTCGCATTTTAAGGCAGAATGGTCAGAAATTCAATATTGTATTTGTCGGAGATGGAACGGAAAAAGAACGATTGCAACGGATCGTCGAGGAGCAAAAGTTGGCAAGCAATGTCTGGTTTTACGGAGCTTGTTATGATGAAAGCGAAAATGCCATGTTAATATATAACGCCGATCTTTGTGTTGCTCCGGGAAATGTAGGCTTGACCGCCATGCACACGATGGTGTATGGAACACCAGTCGTAACGCATAATCGTTTTGCATATCAAATGCCCGAATTCGAGGCTATTCATGATGGTGAAACCGGGGCTTTCTTCAACTATGGTGACGAGGCGTCTTTGGCGGAAGCAATATCAACATGGTTCGCCCATCATCGTAGTGATAGAGAAATGGTACGAAAAAATTGTTATAGAGAGATCGATACGTATTGGACTCCTCAATATCAAATGGATGTTATCAAAAAAAATCTTATTATTGGAGAATGATTGAGTACTTGAAAGGGGCTCTGCGAAACTTGTTCAATCCTGCCATATCGTTTTTAACGATAATAGATACTCGATCAAAAGTCGATCGCCGGGCTAAAACCAATCGTTTCGTTAAATTGCTACGGACAAATATTGGTAGATATTCTTATATTGGGAATGACACGTGGGCGATAGATGCTCAGATTGGAGCATTTTGTTCTATTGCAGGGAATGTTCATATAGGATTACCTACTCATACGTTGGATTATGTATCAACGTCTCCTTTATTTACTGAGAAAATTAACGGTACAGGACATTCTTGGACTGATAAACAATTAGACGATCGTCTACCACAGACTATTATAGGAAATGATGTTTGGATTGGAAGTCATGTTTTGATTAAGAGTGGAATTTCTGTGGGAGATGGTGCCGTTATCGGGGCTGGTGCAGTTGTTACAAAAGACATTCCGCCATATGCAATTGTCGGTGGAGTTCCTGCCAAAATCATTCGATATCGTTTTGCACCAGAGATTATAGCTTGGTTGTTAAAAATTGAATGGTGGAATGCCCCGGATAGTACGTTAAAGGACAATATTGATATGTTTCAAAAAAACATAAAATGTATGAATATTAGTGAATTACAGTCGGTAACTAGCGAATTTATTGGGGGGGGGAAATAGTTATTATTAATTGGAGGATTGGCTTATGTTAACACTCCTCCAATTTAATACCTCCTTGAATAGTGGTTCTACCGGGAAAATTGCAGAAGATATTGGATTGACAGCGATTCATCAAGGTTGGAATTGTTATATTGCACATGGCGCTCGGTATAAAAATCAGAGTCAATTGCAATCGATGCAGGTTGGTAATTTATTTGATGAACGAATCCACGCGGGTTGGTACAGCATGCTGTTTGATAGGCACGGATTAGGGAGTCAAGGCTCAACAAAAAGACTGATTCAGTATATCGATTCGACTATAAGACCAGATATCATTCATTTGCATAACATTCATGGTTACTATTTGAATTATAAGATATTGTTTGAGTATTTGCAACACTCGAACACAAAAGTTGTTTGGACATTACATGACTGCTGGCCATTTACGGGGCATTGTGTGCATTTTAGCATGATTGGTTGTGATCAGTGGAAGACAGAATGTCGCGACTGTCGTCAAATACATACCCTCGATCGTTGTTTCTAGATAATTCAGACAATAATTTTCACCTAAAAAAGAAATTATTTACTTCTATTGCTGATCGGTTGACAGTTGTACCAGTATCCGAATGGTTAGCTGATTACGTTAGGCAATCTTTTCTAAAAGATTGTGAAATTCAGATGATCCATAATGGAATAGATATTCATACATTTGTTAAATGTGGATGTGATAATTTGAAATCTCGTTTTAATTTGGAAGATAAGACTGTTGTTTTGGGAGTTGCGGCTCAGTGGTCCGTTCGCAAGGGATTGCATGATTTTATTCGATTGAGAGAGTTGATGCCGCGGTCCAAGTATACGTTTGTATTGATCGGCTTGTCCGATGCACAGATTGCAGAACTTCCTGATGGGATAATTGGAATAAAAAGAACTGAGGACGTGCACGAGTTGGTTCAATGGTATTCTGCAGCAGATGTATTTGTGAATCCAACATATCAGGATAATTATCCGACGGTAAATTTAGAAGCCATAGCCTGTGGTACTCCGGTGATTACATATCGCACAGGAGGAAGTCCAGAAGCTATTACACCAGAAACAGGCTTTGTCGTTACACAAGGGAATATACAAGATATTATTGTTGCAATTAAACAGATTGAGAGTAGAGGGAAGGATGCATATGGGAGAATTTGTAGAGATCGAGCTGAAAAATATTTTGACAAAACAATCTGCTTCCAAAAATATCTTGATGTATATAATCGATTACTTAATAATTAGCTATGTCCATTTTCAAAGACAAAGTCCTGTTGATTACGGGCGGTACGGGCAGTTTCGGAAACGCCGTGCTTCGTCGCTTCCTTAATAGCGACATCAAGGAGATTCGCATTTTCTCGCGTGATGAGAAGAAGCAGGACGACATGCGTCACATGCTTCAGAATCCCAAGGTGAAATACTATATCGGTAACGTGCGCGACAAGTCGTCGGTCGATGTTGCCATGCGTGGAGTCGATTATGTCTTTTCGGCTGCGGCGCTCAAGCAGGTGCCTTCGTGTGAGTTCTTCCCCATGGAGGCAACCCGCACGAACGTGCTTGGTACAGCCAATGTCCTCGAAAGCGCCATTGAGCATGGTGTGAAGAATGTCGTGGTGCTGTCGACCGACAAGGCCGCATATCCGATCAATGCCATGGGTATTTCAAAAGCGCTGATGGAGAAGGTCGCCATTGCCAAGGGACGTGAACTGGGCGAAGGGGCTGCCACAACGATTTGCTGCACGCGCTATGGCAATGTGATGGCATCGCGCGGTTCCGTGATTCCCCTGTGGGTGGAGCAGATGATGGAGGGCAAGCCTATCACGATTACCGATCCCAACATGACACGTTTCATGATGACGCTGGACGACGCCGTGGACCTCGTGATCTATGCGTTCCAGCATGGTCACAACGGAGACCTCTTCGTGCAGAAGGCTCCAGCTGCCACGCTTTCGACTTTGGCCGAGGCGCTGAAGCAGATTTACGCCAAGGTCGATCCGAAGTACGGCGAGACGGAGGTCAAGGTGATCGGCACGCGTCACGGAGAGAAGCTTTACGAGACGCTTGTGACACGAGAGGAGATGGCCAAGGCGATCGACATGGGCAATTATTACCGGATCCCGTGCGACTCGCGCGATTTGAACTACGACAAGTTCTTCACTGAAGGGAATGAGGATGTCTCGAAGATCGAGGATTACCATTCCCACAATACGGCCCGTCTGGATGTCGAAGGCATGAAGAAGCAGCTGCTGCGTCTGCGTTTCATCCAGGAGGATCTGGGCATGGTGGAGCGTGCGAAACCGCGCGACATTCGTTCGGAGTAGTATTTCAATGATCCGTTGTCCGGATGAAGATTCCGGACAACGGATCTGTCGTAGACTGCGGCAGGCTCGGTCGTGAGGCGAGAGCCTTCCGTTGTATCGTGTATTGAAAGAGATGAACATATTGGTAACGGGAGCCAAAGGCTTCGTGGGACGCAACTTGTGCGCCCAGTTGCGTAATATCCGTGACGGCAAGGCCAAAAACTATGCCATTGATCCGAATATTGCGATTTTTGAATATGATATAGATTCTACGCTTGAGGAATTGGACGAATATTGCCGCAAGGCCGATTTCGTCTTCAACCTCGCGGGTGTGAACCGCCCGCAGAACCCCGAGGAGTTCATGCAGGGCAACTTCGGCTTTGCGTCGACGCTGCTTGATACGCTCCGCAAGCATGCCAACACCTGTCCGGTGATGCTATCTTCGTCGATTCAGGCGACGCTTGTAGGACGTTATGCCGAAGGGGACTATGGCAAGAGCAAGAAGGCCGGCGAGGAGCTCTTCTTTGACTATGCCCGGGAGACCGGTGCGAAGGTGCTCGTCTATCGCTTCCCGAATCTCTTCGGCAAGTGGTGCCGTCCGAACTACAATTCGGCTGTGGCGACCTTCTGCAACAACATTGCCAACGAACTGCCGATCAAGGTGAATGATCCGGCCGTCGAGTTGGAGCTGCTCTACATCGACGATCTGGTCGATGAGATGATCGCGGCCCTCAAGGGCGAGGAGCACCACTGCGAGTTCGACGGAGTGGAAACGCGGTTGACGCCCGACGGGCGTTATTGTGCGGTGCCGACAACCCACCGGGCAACACTCGGTGAGATCGTCGATCTGCTGCATACGTTTCATGACCAGCCCTCGACGCTTGTCATGCCGGAGATTCCGGAGAACAGCTTTGCCAAGAAACTCTATTCGACCTATCTGTCCTATCTCCCGAAGGAGAAGGTGGCTTTCCCGTTGAAGATGAACGTCGATGCCCGGGGCAGTTTTACGGAGCTGCTCCGCACGAAGAACTGCGGGCAGGTCTCGGTGAACATCTCCAAACCCGGCATCACGAAGGGGCAGCACTGGCACAATACCAAATGGGAGTTCTTCATGGTCGTGGCCGGTCACGGCCTGATCCAGCAGCGGCGCATTGATTCGGACGAAGTGCTGAATTTTGAGGTCTCGGGCGAGAAGATTGAGGCCGTGCACATGTTGCCGGGGTATACGCACAATATCATCAATCTATCCGATACGGAGAATCTCGTGACGGTGATGTGGGCTAATGAGGCATTCGATCCCAATCGGCCCGATACCTATTTTGAACCAGTGGAATAACGCAAGACAAATGGAACAGATCAAACTCGACTATTCGGATATCAAATTCGCCGATAACGGCAAACTCAAACTCCTCATCATCGTCGGAACACGGCCGGAGATCATCCGCCTTGCTGCCGTAATTAACAAGTGTCGAATGTATTTCGATACGATTCTGGCCCATACGGGGCAGAATTACGATTACAACCTCAACGGGGTATTCTTCAAGGATCTGAAACTGAAGGACCCGGAGGTTTACATGGATGCCGTGGGTGATGACCTCGGTGCGACGGTAGGCAACATCATCAACTGCTCCTACAAATTGATGGTTCAAACGCAGCCTGATGCGCTGCTGATTCTCGGAGATACGAACTCGTGTCTTTCGGCCATAGCAGCTAAGCGCCTGCATATCCCGATCTTCCACATGGAAGCCGGCAACCGCTGCAAGGACGAATGTCTGCCCGAGGAGACAAACCGCCGTATCGTGGACATCATCTCGGATGTGAATCTGGCCTATTCGGAGCATGCACGCCGCTACCTGGCCGAATGCGGTCTGCCGAAGGAGCGTACTTATGTAACGGGGTCGCCGATGGCGGAGGTTCTGCATGCCAACTTGGCCGAGATCGAGGCTTCGGACATTCACAAGCGGCTGGGGCTGGAGAAGGGAAAATACATGTTGCTCTCGGCACACCGAGAGGAGAATATCGACACGGAAAAGAACTTCCTGTCGCTGTTCAATGCCATCAATGCCCTGGCCGAGAAGTATGACATGCCGATTCTGTACAGCTGTCACCCGCGTTCGAGAAAACGTCTCGAGCAGAGCGGTTTCCAGCTTGACAAACGGGTCATCCAGCACGAGCCGCTGGGCTTTCACGACTACAACTGCCTGCAGATGAATGCTGCAGCCGTGATTTCGGATTCCGGTACGCTGCCCGAGGAGAGCAGTTTCTTTACCTCGGTGGGAAAACCGTTCCCGGCCGTCTGCATCAGGACTTCGACCGAGCGCCCCGAGGCATTGGACAAGGCCTGCTTCATTTTGGCGGGCATTGACACGAAGTCGCTGTTGCAGGCCGTGGATACGGCCATCAGCCTGCAGCGGGCTGCGGATTATGGAACTCCTGTCCCGAACTATACGGATGAAAATGTCTCGACGAAGGTCGTGAAACTCATCCAGTCGTACACCGGTGTTGTCAACAAGATGGTTTGGAGAAAGTTCTGATACAATGATTCTCGTCCTGTCTTGTGTATTCCCCCCGGAACCGGTTGTTTCTGCATCCTTGTCGATTGCAATTGCGCGGACCTTGTCTCAAGAGCATGATGTTACGGTCTTGTCACCCATGCCGACAAGACCGAATGGGAGCATTTATTCTAAACCTGATTTCCGGGGTGAGCATTTTACGCATGTAATAACGGACAGTTATGTCTGTCCTGCTTCAAAGTTCATAGGGCGCATGCGTGAAAGTCTCTCTTTCGGACGTTGTATCGCCGGTTATATCCGGGAACATCATGAAAATATATCCGTCATCTATGCTAATGTTTGGCCTGTTTTCAGCCAATATCTGGCTGTAAAAGAGGCCAAACGATGGGGAATACCGGTCGTATTGCATATTCAGGACATCTATCCCGAATCCATGCTCGGGCGATTGGGAATAGTTGGCCGCATGATAACGTGGCCCCTGCTTAAATTGGATAGAATTATCCTTCAGAATGCGTCAACTGTTCTTGCTATTTCCGAGAATATGAAATCGTATCTGTGCAATACGCGGCATATCGAGGATAGCAAGGTGCTGGTAGTTCGTAACTGGCAGGATGATTCATTGTTCACGAAGAGTTCGGAGCATACGGATCAGGAAAAGTTCACTTTCATGTTTGTCGGCAGTATCAGTCCGGCTGCTGGTGTCATGTTGCTGTTAAAAGCTTTTGTCAGAGCAGCTATTCCCGATTCGCAGTTGGTGATAGCCGGGGCAGGTTCAGATAAGGCTGCGTGTGAGGCGTATGCCCGGCAACATCCGGAGGCGGATATTCGCTTTCGGTCGGTGACACCGACCGAGGTTGCCCAAGTTCAATCTGGTGCCGATGTCTTGCTGCTGCCTTTGAGAAAGGGTGTGGGGCATACCGCAAGTCCGTCGAAAATGCCGGCGTACATGTTTTCAGCCAAACCGGTTCTCGCCTGTGTTGACCGAGCTTCGGACGTGGAAATGGTGATCCACGCAAGTCAGTGTGGCTGGGTCTGTGAACCGGAGAATGAGTCGGCTTTGTCTGAAATGATGATTCGTGTGACGGGTATTCCTCGAGAGCAACTGAATGAGATGGGGCGTAATGCTCGCAAATATGCATTGGAACATTTTACGGCTGCAAGGAATCTGAATGTGATAACAAACTGTATCAAATCGTTGATTAATGCAAATAAGAAAAATTACTGATGCCGATTTATCGAAGGTTGTCGAGATACACAACAGTGCCTTTCAGGGATTCTTTCTGACTCAACTTGGATCGACCTTTTTGACGTTATATTATCGTTCTGTTCTGCATAGTCCGCAAGGAGTGCTCCTCGGATATTTTGAGAAGGATGAATTATGTGGCTTTGCAGCAGCAACGAAGTTGGCTAAAAGTTTCAACGCGGGTTTAGTAAGGTCCAACCTGGGTTCCTACATATGGGCTGGATGTAAAATTTTTATAAAATCTCCGTTGGCAATCCTCCGGCTTGCTAAAAACATGACAAAAAAGGGAGAGTCAGTGGTAGATGACGGCAACTATGCCGAATTGCTGTCCATCGGTGTATCTGCTCAACATCAGAGAGAGGGCATTGGACGGCAATTGTTGTCGGCATTGGAGGAGAATTTGGAAAAGCAAGGAATAGAAAGACTTTCGTTAACAACCGATTATTATGATAATGAGAAGGCGATAGGATTTTACAAATCATTGCAATATCGCGTGATGTATGATTTCATTACCTATCCCAATCGTAGAATGTATCGGATGATTAAGACTTTAAATTAAAAGATTATGAACACCAAACTGAGAAACGTTCCTTTTTCGCCTCCCGACATGTCGGAGGCTGAGATTGCAGAGGTAACTGACGCATTGCGTTCCGGATGGATCACAACCGGTCCCAAAACCAAGGAGTTTGAGCGGGTTATTTCCGAGTATTGCCATACGAAGAAAACCGTATGTCTCAATTCCGCAACGGCGGCCATGGAGATTGCCTTGCGTTTGATCGGTGTGAGACCGGATGATGAAGTGATTGTACCGGCCTATACCTATACGGCTTCGGCTTCGGTGACGCAACATGTAGGCTGCAGACTGGTCCTTGTGGACAGTCAGAAGAACAACGTGGAAATGGATTATGACAAATTGGCGGATGCAATCACGGAAAAAACAAAGGTGATTGTTCCTGTCGATTTGGGTGGCGTTGTTTGTGACTACAATCGCGTATATGAGATTGTTGAGCGGAAGAAACACCTTTTCCGTCCGACGAATGAACTGCAACGGGCATTTGGTCGGGTGATCGTTGCTGCGGACTGTGCTCATGCATTCGGAGCCCAGTGGCACGGCAAGATGGCAGGTGAAATCGCCGATTTCTCGTCCTTTTCATTCCATGCTGTTAAGAACCTGACCACGGCCGAAGGCGGGGCCCTGACCTGGAAGATGCCTTTTGAAGGACTGAAACTCAATGGAATGGATGCCAACGAATATCTGTACAAAATGAGTCAGTTGTATTCGCTTCATGGCCAGAACAAGGATGCACTTGCCAAGACGAAACTGGGGGCTTGGGAATATGACATTGTCGGACCTTGGTACAAATGCAACATGACCGATATTATGGCCGGTATCGGGTTGGCTCAGTTCAAACGATACGAGGGAATGCTGGCTCGAAGAAAAGCCATTGTAGAACGTTACAACAAGGAGTTGGAAGATTGCCATGTTGCTGTTCTGGATCACCTCAAGGAGGATGCGTTGTCGAGCAGGCATCTTTATATCGTTCGTGTGCTGGATGCCGATGTGGAGCAGCGCAACGACATCATTATCAAGATGGCTGAACGGGGAATTGCCTGCAATGTGCATTACAAGCCGCTCCCGATGATGACTGCCTACAAAAATCTCGGATTCGACATAAAGGATTACCCCAACGCGTATAATCTCTACAAAAACGAGGTGACACTTCCGTTGCATACCCGTCTTTCGGATGAGGATGTGGAATATGTCATCTCCAATTTCAAGGATATCATATCGAATATCTAAAAAGCGATTACCCTTGAAACGCATATTTGATATTGTGGCAAGCGGTCTGGGCTTGCTCGTTTTGAGTCCCTTGTTTTTGGTCTTGGCCGTATGGATCAAGTTGGATTCTGATGGTCCGGTTTTTTATCGCCAGGTTCGCGTCGGCCGACACAACAGGGATTTCAAGTTGTTCAAATTCCGTTCGATGCGGGTCGGATCGGACAAGAAAGGTCTTATTACGGTCGGCGGTCATGATCCGCGGGTAACCCGTTCCGGTTACTTTATCCGTAAATACAAGCTGGATGAATTGCCTCAATTGATCAATGTGTTTATTGGAGACATGAGTCTGGTTGGACCACGTCCTGAAGTGCGTAAGTACGTTGACATGTACACTCCCGAGCAAATGCATGTATTGGATGTCCGACCCGGAATCACGGATATGGCATCCATTCGATATCGTAATGAGAATGAGTTGCTTGAACAGGCTGAGGATCCGGATCGTTATTATGTCGAGGTCATTATGCAGGATAAATTGCGTATCAACCTGGAATATGTGGCGAAACATTCGTTTTTGTTCGATCTGGGTTTGATATTCAAAACGTTTTGGGAGATCATTACCAAATGATTTGGTGAAATGCTCATAGACGATAAACTTTTGGATGAGGTGGCTGCGAAGGCGAAGGCGTCGGAGCGGCTGCGGATGAACTACAATCTGCACGAGACATTGGATGCCAAGGCGCAGCGGCTGTTGAATGCCCTGGAGCCTGGTACGGTATTGCCGATTCATCGGCATCCACATACGGCGGAGACCTACATGCTGCTGCGGGGGCGCATCGATGTGATGTTCTACGATGATACCCGTCGGGAGATTCAGCGCTTCGGGCTCGATCCCCGGCGAGGCAACTACGGAGTTCAGATACCGAAGGGGCAGTGGCATACGTTGGAGGTGCACGAAAGTTCCGTGATCTTCGAGGTGAAGGACGGTCCCTATACGCCGCTGACGCCGGAGGACATGCTGTGATGGTATCAATGAGATAACAAAGGTAACTTCAAAAGAGCAGGCCGACGATTCGATTCGTCGGCCTTTTTTGTACCGAAGCGCGACGGGGCTTCGATTCGGGGAATTCCGTTTCAAGATACTGTTTCAAAGAGTGTGTCTGGAGAAGGATAAATAAAAAAGTCTACAGATT
>ERZ1026957.475-NODE-475-length-18929-cov-11.963654_pt1 | contig 18929 bp, 20 predicted proteins | sample MGYA00519300_ERZ1026957 | MGnify/ENA primary metagenome ERZ1026957 (study PRJEB26926, sample SAMN06164520) | human gut metagenome | biome: ENVO:00009003; feature: ENVO:2100002; material: ENVO:00002003 | host: Homo sapiens | place: USA | collected 2012 ...
GCTATTTTTAAGGAGGTATTATGACTTATCGAATAATGTTACTTGTCGAATTAACGAAACTATCTGAACAGGTGGAGCAGGCGTCGTAATGCAGGAGGTCAAGGAAAAATCACCGCTGAAAGAGCGAGTTGGCGAAACGCTCAAATCCGCGCCGCGAACAGCATTCCGCCGCGGCACAGATGTTTCCTTTCAGCAGCTTCGGCAGGAGCTGCGCGAGGCTGCACAGGATGGTAAGTCAGACGATCGTTACGAGAGCGGCAAGATCACAGACACCGCCGACCATGCCGTGCAGGAAGCCCGCCATCTGGCAGAAAAAACTGTCCACAAGCTGCCGAAAACGAAGGCTGAATCGGAAGCCAGGACAAAATCTGTTCCACAACACGAACGTCCGCAGCCCCAGCATTCTACTACGGAACCGAGGGAATATCCACCGCAAAGCCAACCACAGGGAAATCAGTCTGTTCGTGAATCGGCTTCTCCAATCAGGGAGAAGCCGGTTTCTCCGGCAAGCGACAAGCAGCCTACTTGTGTACCGCCGGTCGCTTCGGTGAACCAGCCTAAAAAGTCTGCATTCTTGCGTTCTGGGTCCTTGGGCAGCAGCAGCTTTTCACCGTAAGTCTGCTCGGTCGTTTCACTCTGACCGGTGCCAAGATTCCATGTCACGACGTATTGGTTCGCTTCAAACTGCGCGTAAAACGTTGTGCTGGCCGTGATCGAAGTAACGGTATTGTAGAGCTTGCCGCCTGTTTTGACCGTGTACCAGCCTTTGAAGCTGTGTCCCTTTTTTGATGGGGAGCGATGCGGGGATCGTCGGCTTGCTGTTCGGCTGGACAGTTTCAATGTAAAACAACTCTATGTTTTCCGGGATATGAAGCTTGTTAATTTCTTTGTTCTGCTTCCCTTCTGCTCGCATCTCAAGTGCTGCCAGTCTTTTTTTCAACATTCTTGTCTCGATTCTTTTTCCTCGCAGCCTTGATTTCTTGCGTTTCCTCAAGCGTGAAAGTGTATCTTTTCATTTCTCATCACCATCTTCATTATACAACATCGGCCGATAAATTATCAATCGCTTTAAAAAGATATTAGTATTATAGATATAAGGGCACTTTGGGAAGCCAGCCTCATTTCCCTACGATCTTCCCGAATATCTGCTTTTTCCCCTCATCATACCGCTGGATCACAATCATGACGGTATCGCCGGTTTTGAAGTCTGAGTCCTCGTAATGGAACGAATACCGGCACATGACAACCGCGCCGTCGGGGAGGTTGCAGAACACGCCGTCGGCGTATTTACCCGCGATGCTTGCCCAGCGGCGGCAGCCGACGGGGTGGTGCAGGCTGGCTTCGTCGAAGGGGTTCGGAACGGTTTCCTTGACGGAGATCTCAAAGGTGCCTGCCTTGCGGTCAAACTGCTTGACCACGCAGGTCAATTCGTCGCCCGGATGATACTGTTCCCACAGGTCGGGTATGGCTGCATAGCTCATATCGCGCTGCGGCTGCCTGGAGCTTTTGTCAACACGGGAAGCTTCGATGAACAGCCGCGTCAAACTTCTGCAACTCCGTGTATTCCGGGAGATTTTGATTCTGTATTGCTTACAGGCACGTATATCCGCCGTCAACAGAGAGGACTGCGCCGGTCGTGAACGTGGACGCGTCGCTTGCAAAATAGAGCACCAGTCCGACCATTTCGTCCGGCTGGGCGACTCTTCCCATCGGCGTGCCGCCGAGCCACTTCGCGACCGCGGGGTCGTTCGGCGTACTCAGCCGTCTGGCCGTGAGCGGCGTGTCGGTAAAGCCGGGGCAGATCGCGTTGACGCGCACGCCGCGCTGCGCCCACTCGTTGGCCATGCACTTTGTCAGCATGATAACGCCCGCCTTGGATGAATTGTATGCGCACTGCTGCTGCGGCAGCGGGTTCACGACCAGACCGGACATGGACGCGACGTTCACGATATTGCCGTGTCCCTGCAGCAGCATCCGGTTTCCGAACGTGCGGCACATGAGGAACGTGCCCGTCAGATTGACGCCGACGACCTTCTGGCAGACCTCCAGCGGCATCTCCTCGGCAGGTGCCAGCTTGTTGACGCCCGCGTTGTTGACCAGAATGTCAAGCCTGTTCGGGAAGATCTCCCATGCCTGCTCCGCAAGCCGCAGCACGTCTTCTTCCTTCGAGATATCCGCTTTCAGCACCGTGCAGCTCACGCCCTTGGCGCGCACGGCGGCCTCCGCTTTGGGAAATTCTTCTTTCATCAGCCCCGCGATGATAATATCCGCGCCCGCCGCGGCCAGACCCTTTGCGATCTCCAGCCCGATGCCGCGCTCCGCGCCGGTCACAAGGGCGGTCTTGCCCTTCAGACTGAACCGGTCCATTGTAAAATCAGCCATATAAATTTCCTTCCTTCTTATTCCGTCGTAAACGAATAGATGGTTCTGCTGTCAAAGACCTCGCCCGCGCGCAGGACGCAGCTTGGCCAGTCCGGATGGTGGATGGCCACCAGCCGCGTTTCCCGCGGCAAGCTGCTCGTCAGCATGAAAAAGGGTGAGTCTGTCCCGGACGACTGGGCGCTCGCAATCGACGGCAGCCGCACGACCGACGCCGCGCAGGCCTTCCGCGGCATTCTGCTGCCGCTCGGCTACAAGGGCTACGGCATGGCGGTGATCGTGGATATGCTCTCCGGTGTGCTCAACGGCAGCGGCTTCGGCGTCGCGGTCGATACGCCGAAGGACAAGCCCATCGTCGGCAGCAGCTTCCTCGCCATCAAGACAGAGGCATTCTGTGAGCAGGGCGAGTTCCGCCGCAATGTCGATGCTCTGATCGATGAGATCAAAAACGTGAAGCTTGAAGCCGGCACGGACGAAGTTCTCATGCCGGGTGAGATCGAATTCCGCGCCGAGATCGCCAACCGCAAAAAGGGCGGCGTTCCCATCCAGCCGTTCCAGATCAGCGAACTGAATGAACAGGCTGCACCGTTCGGATTCACATTTGAAGAATATTTATAACGCAGGAGGGAAAAACAATGGAGAAACTGGATCTGCACGGCAAGACAGGTTTTATCATCGCCGTCCGCTCGTGATCGACACCTATGAATACCATAACACCTGTGCAGAGGCCATGCTGCCGCTCGACGGCGATGCGTATATCCACGTCGCGCCTGCCGGTCCTGCTGACCATGTCCCGTATGACGAGGTCGAGGTTTTCCGCGTTCCAAAGGGAACGATGGTCACGCTTCGCCCCGGCGTCTGGCACCACGGCCCGTTCTGCGTGGATACAGCCTCCCTGCAGACGCTCATTATCCTGCCGGAACGACTCTATGCCTATGACTGTACGGTCCTGACCGCTCCGGAAGCCGATAAGCTTCGGATCGAAGCTTGATCCCCGGCAACTCATAATTATTGAGCGGCTGTTCAAAGCAGCCGCTCTTCTTTCTGAAAGGAAGCACTATGGATTACGCAAAGGAATCCCTTCGTCTGCATGGCGAATGGAAGGGAAAAATCGAGGTCACGGCGCGCGTGCCGGTCGAGACGAAGGACGATCTGTCGCTTGCCTACACGCCGGGCGTGGCGCAGCCGTGCCTCGAAATTCAAAAAGACATCAACAAAAGCTACGAGCTGACCCGCCGCTGGAATTTATGCGCCGTCATTACCGACGGCTCCGCCGTTCTCGGCCTCGGCGATATCGGCCCGGAGGCCGGTATGCCGGTCATGGAGGGCAAGTGCGTGCTCTTCAAGGCCTTCGGCGATGTGGACGCGTTCCCACTGTGCGTCAGGACGCATGATGTGGACGAATTCGTCAATACCGTCGCACTCATCTCCGGCTCGTTCGGCGGCGTGAATCTGGAGGATATTTCCGCTCCCCGCTGCTTTGAGATCGAGCGCAGGCTCAAGGAGCGCTGTGACATCCCCATCTTCCACGACGACCAGCACGGCACGGCGGTCATCACGCTTGCGGGCCTGACCAATGCGCTGAAGGTCGTCGGCAAAAAGAAGGAGGACGTGAGGATCGTCACGTCCGGTGCAGGCGCGGCAGCGATTGCAATCGTGAAGCTGCTCCTGTCCGCAGGCTTCAAAAATGTGACCATGTGCGACCGCAAGGGCGCAATTTACAAGGGCCGGGACGGCCTCAACTGGATCAAGGAAGAGATGGCGGAGGTCACGAATCTGGAGCATAAGGCCGGGAGCCTTGCCGACATACTCGTCGGCGCGGACGTGTTCATCGGCGTCTCCGCGCCCGGAGCCGTTACCACCGAGATGGTCAAGACCATGAACAGGGATGCGATCGTCTTCGCCTGTGCGAACCCGACGCCGGAGATCTTCCCGGAGGACGCGAAGGCGGGCGGCGCGAAGGTCATCTCGACCGGCCGAAGCGATTACCCGAACCAGATCAACAATGTTCTGGCCTTCCCCGGCATCTTCCGCGGCGCGTTCGACGTGCGCGCAGGCGACATCAACGAGGAGATGAAGGTCGCCGCCGCGCACGCGCTGGCAGAGCTCATCTCCGATGAGGAGCTTTCGGCGGACTATATCATCCCCAAAGCCTTCGACCACCGCGTCGGCCCAGCCGTCGCAAAGGCCGTTGCAGAAGCCGCCAGAAGAACCGGCGTGGCATATGCCGCTGCCGCACACCGGACAATTCTCTGACAGCACCGCAGAGCAGGCTGTGCCGCCGCACAGCCTGTTTTTTATAATTCCATCCGGGCGTCTCCTGCTCATGCAGACAGCACAGCCCCGCCGGGATGCAAACCCATCATCTTCTGTTTTTGGAAAAAAGATAGGAAACGCATCTTGAAAAGCATGCCCGATTTGGCTTATAATAACGAAAAAGGCGGGTTCATACAAATCGGTGGATCCGCTTATTTGCGCAGCGGCTTTTGTGCAATATGCGCTTCCCGCTCAGTCGGAAGAAACAGAAATTTGGGAAATCTTTATGAAGCAGGAGGAAGGAAAGATGGAGCTGTTTGAAGAGGTCGGCCAGACCCTGTCCAGGACCGGTCAGAGCCTGGCGCAGAAGGCGCGCGACACCGCGCAGGTCACGAAGCTGAAGCTCGCCGTCAGCGAGGACGAGCGGGCGATCGAAGGCATTTACCTGTCCATCGGAAAAGCGTATTGCCAGATGTGCGAAGCGTGTTCCCCGGAACACCTGCCGTCCGAGGCCACATCCGAGCCGATCGCGTCTCTGCTGGCAAGCCTTCGGGAGCGGAAGCAGCAGCTGCTCGACAAGCAGCAGACCATCCGCGTCATTCAGCAGGTCATGATCTGCCCCAAGTGCGGCGCTTCGTGCAGCGCGGAAGGCAGCTTCTGCACCAACTGCGGCGCAAGTCTGCAGGAGGCAAAGGCCGGTGTGTTCAGCTGCCCGGCCTGCGGCAGCAAGCTCAAGCCCGGCGCGGCCTTCTGTACGCAGTGCGGCAAGCCCGTCCGGTAATATCAGAAAAGAGAAAGATAAGGGGTATTGAAGTATGAAAACAAAGTCCTACACAAAGTATCTTGGCATTCTGCTTGTCATCGTGTCCGTTTTCACGCTGTTCTTCAACTGGATCAGCGCCGCGCGCTATATCAAAAACCTCCAAAAGGCGGCTTCAGACAGCCTTGGCTTCTTTTCAGACTACTCCTACACCGACGCGCTGATCGAGGATGCCATCGATAGTCTGGATGACACGCTGGATGACCTTAGGGATTCCGCTGAAGATCTGGAATACTATTATGACATTCCGGCCAACAAAGCGCGCTCTGTTGCGAAAAAGGCTACCCGCATTTTAAAAACGATCAAAGATTTTGCGTTGTCGCCCTGCGATGCCGCGCTGATCTGCGCGGATGCCAGCAGCATTCTCCGCACTGCGGTAAAATACGAGATGATTAGTGAGAGCACGACCGATTCAGATGAGTACAAGCGTGGAAAGACGATCATGTTCGTTATCTCGCTGATGTTCTGGGCAGCGCTCCTGCTCGGCATTGCCGCACTGGCCATGCGCGTTCTTGGGCGGTCGCAGAATCTGGACATCGCGTATTTCGCTGTGATGATCCTGCTGGCTCTTGCGGCGATCATCGTCACGATCTGGGCAAACGGCAAGTTGGAAGACAGCGTGCTCCGCCTGACGCTGTGGCCGTTCCTCGGTGTGCTGTGCGCGGTCCCCATGAAGCTCCTGCCGAATATCAAGGCTTCCGCCTACACTCCCGCGCGTGCGAATACGCGTGCTTATGCGCGTCCTTCCGCACCGGCTCTGACCTGCGCATCCTGCGGCAGCAGACTGGATCCGTCCGAGCGCTTCTGCTCCCACTGCGGCGCACCCGCTGCACAGGCAAGACCGGCTGCAGCCGCCACGATCTGCCAGACCTGCGGCGCGGCCGTTGACAACGGATATACGTTCTGCCCGAACTGCGGTTCGCCGGTTACGCGGTACGCGCCGACCAGCTGGGTCTGCCCGACCTGCGGCGCAACTCTGGACGCGAACACGCGCTTCTGCCCGACGTGCGGCCACCCGAAGATCTGAACTGCATAAAACGCCGGAGCCGCGATACTGCGGCTCCGGTTTTTTCAGCTTCGGGAAACAGGCGGGTCATTTCAGCTTGAATCGGATGTCGTCGCCGTAGAATTGGAAGAGACAATACGTACCCAACAGGCGTGAGGTAATCTGTGGCGTATAACGGGCGGCCAGCTCGCTCGGTGCAAGATTCGTAGACAGGATCACAGGCTTTTTCTCCATCAGACGGGTATTCAGAAGCTGATAAAGCACTGAAATAGTAAACTGCGTGGTCATCTCTGTACCGAGATCATCGAGGACCAGCAGATCGCTGATGAAAAACGCCTCTGTCCGAGATATATCCGGCCGCGGGCGGAATTTATCGTCTTCAAATGCGGAGAACAGCTGCCCAACGGGCGCATAGCAGACGGAAAAGCCACGGTCCGCAACGACGCGCGCGATGCAGGCAGATAAATAGGTCTTTCCTAGCCCGGTCGCACCAGAAAACAGTAGAGACTGTCCTTCTGCCGGAAAGCACTGTGCATAGCTCTGCGCCCGCCGGTACGTTGCACGCATCAGCTCGCGCGGGCTGCTGTGGCATTTTGCGTCATATTGGTCAGAATAGAGTTCCAATCGAAATTTTTCAAAGCTGTCCGTGCCGAACAGTGCAGCCAGCTCCTTCTTCTGCTCCTGCCGGCAAAGCTCCCGGAGGCATTCGCACATCTGCGCGCCCACATAGCCCGTTCCGCCGCACTTCGGGCAGAGCGGCTGGACGGTCAGATCGTCCGGCTCCAGTCCCTCGGCCTGTAAGATCCAATCCCGCTCCTGCTGAAGGGCCAGATTGTCCTTTTTCAGCTGCTGCATGGCGGCCACGGGGTCGCCCTGCCGGCGGAACGTCGCGGCGAGCACGTGCGCGGCGGTCCTGCGCAGCTCCCGATCGATCTCACCCAGACGCGGCTGCTTTTCATAGATCGCCGCGATGCGGGCGCGGGAGGACTGCTCGTTCTGCTCGTTTTCGCTTTGCAGGCGCTGCATGGCGCGCTGCACAATGGCCTGAGAATATGCCACGGTCAATCCTCCTTGTTATTCAACATCCGGTCAATAGCAGCAAGCTGGAAGTCGCTGAGCGTGTCGTTGTGCTGCTGGACGCCCTGCGAGAGTTTTGCACCCGCGTAGCTACGCTGCGGGGCACGGTCGCCGGATTCGATCTGGCTGAGGGTGGTGAAGCCCTGCTCGTGCCAGCTGCGCAGGATGGAGTTGCAGTAGGGCCATTTCAGCCCGCCGGTCGCCATGCAGGTCTTTTCATAGGCAAGGCCGATTTCCTGTTCGCCGAAGCCCCACGAGAGCCACGTCAGGATATAATTCTCCTCGCCCGTCGTCAGCCTGCGGCCCGTAATGCCGAACAGCTCCCGGATCTTGCCCAGCTGCGACTGCCGCAGAAGCTGGTTCTGCATATAGACCGCCGCCTGCTCCATCGTGTCGATGCCGTGGTCGGCCCAGTAATACGCTTCCTTTTCGATTGACCGCAGCGACGGCATCCGCGAAATGCCGCGCGAGCGCTGCCGCTGGATGCAGTAGTTGACGAGGATCGAAATGACCTCGCCGGGAAGCCCCAGATAGCGGTAGATCGACAGCAGGATTTTTAATTCTTCATTGGACAGGACCCGTCCCAGCCGCCGCTGCGTCTCGCCGGTGATGGCTTCAAACTCGCGGCTGGTGTGCGTCTCGCGAATGACGTCCTGCTCGGTATAGACCGGGGCCTGCGACGCGTCGAGGTGTGTTCTTGCCTCCTGCGGCCAGAGCCCCAGCTGCTGGAGCGTCGCGCAGGCCAGATCGTACCGGGCCTGCGTCATGCGCAGCGCCGTCTGCGCGCCCGAAAGCGGGCGGTTCTCAAAAAGATAGAGATACAGCAGCGCAGCGTCGCCGTTGGCGGCGGCCAGCAGCCGCTGCGCGGCGTCGGCGGGGATGAGAAGCGGTTCCGCCAAGGCGAGCGCCCCCTTTCATAAAACCGGAATCATCCGAAATCAAACGCCAGATAGACATCCGGCATACGTGCATCCGAAAGCCATTTGCACATGGCAAACGGCGTGCTGCCGCCCACGGTGCGTACGCGGCACTGCTTTGCCGGAAGCTGTTTTAACAGTGCCGGAAGGACAGAACAGTCCGGCAAGATCTCGTCCACGACGAGTGTCTCGCCGTCCGGATGTGCGCAGGCGCAGCCGAAGTGGCTGCCGAGTTCCAGCCGGTAAAAGCCGGACATGGAGGCCTGATACCGAAGATCGGCAAGCGAATAACGCACGTGCGGCGCGTCATAGAGCACAGTTTCGCGCAGGCCCGCGTACTCGGTCGGGCTCAGCGCCTCGCATACGCCGCGTGCCTCCGGCGCGCCGCCCTCGTCGAAAAAGGCCGCGTTCTGCGAGACGAAGCCCAGCGTCTCATAATACGCGCGCAGCGCGTCCGTCGCCGGGACGAGCGTCAGGCAGTCGAAATACCGCTTTTTCAGCTCCTTTTCCGCGTATGCCAGCAGCTTCGCGCAGATCCCGCGCCGCCGGAAGTCCGGGTGCGTAGTCACGGCATACAGATAGGCCGAGCGGCAGCTTTTTTCGCCCCACGCAAGCTCCTGCGGCAGGGCGTAGGCGGCAGCGATGACCTTGCCGTCCTCTTCTGCACAGAAGCCGGTCGCGGTGGGATAGGAAATGGCGAAAAACGCCTCGATCTCCTGTTCCGTGTCGCCGAAGCCGAGCGCCCAGAGCGCCTTCAGCTGCGGCAGATCGCCGGGGTTTGTTTTGCGCAGGCGCATGGTTCAGCTCTCCTTCCAGTCGGCTGTGTATTTTTCCAGCAGCACCGTCGGCTGGTACGATTCCTTCGCGCGGCGCAGGCCCTCGGATCCCATGTCGTCCTCGCGGTTGAGAAAGCGCACCTCGGGATATTTTTCCGCGATCATGCGGGAAAACTCGCGGTTGATCATGGCGTAGGCCCCGTTCACATCCGGGAACGCCTTTTCAAAGCCGACATCATAATAGTCCCGGTTCATGCGGCTGCCCATGGAAAAGGCGATGATGCGTTCGCCGTCGGACAGCAGCAGGCCGTCCATCTCCAGCTCGTCAAAATGGTTGAACGCGCGCTGCAGCGCGGCCTTTTCCAGCTGCAGCTGGTCAAGCTCCTGCGCGTTCACGGCAGGCTCGTGCTGCTCGTACCAGATGCGCAGCATCTCGTGGCACTGCGGAAGATTTTCATCGGTAATGGGAGCCGTGAACCAGTCGGGGAATTCGTCTTCAAAGCGGTTGCAGTGGTTGCGCTTGGACTGGAGCTTTTTGCCGTGCAGCTCGGAAAGCTCTTCGACGGTGTAGATATAGTCGTAGGAATTGCGGCAGGCGGTAAACTCAAATTTTCCCGGATAGAGCGCCTCCAGCTCCGCACGCGTTTCGTTCGTCAGACTGCGCAGGCGCATGGGATTGCCGCGTTCGGCCGCGTCGGCACGGATGGCCTCAATGGCCTCGCGCAGATCGCCGGTCCCGGCGGGGTAGAGATAGACCTCGCGGCCGCGCCACGGCGCGTGCTGGGTCAGGCGCTCCCCCGCCCGTCCAAGCTCGCCGAAATAATCTGACCAGAGATACATACAGCTGAACGCGTACTCCGCGCCGGGATAGGCGCAGCGTTTCAGGATTTCATGCGCCCACGCGCGGTCGGCGGCCTCCGCCTTGTGAAAAGAGATCATAGAAAAATCGGAACTCCTGTCTGTATTATGATAAAAAATTGATTCATTGTCAGTATACCACGAATGTCAAATATTTCGCAACAGCGTTGACAAAAATACGGGAAAAGGATACAGTATAGAGTAACAGCCCCTCTTTCATTCGGAGCGGGCAGAAAAGAGGAAAAATATATGTGCGAAGTATGCAAGAAACCGTTTTATATCACCACGCCGATCTATTATCCGTCGGATAAGCTCCACATCGGCCACACCTACTGCACCGTCGCGACCGACGCCATGGCGCGGTACAAGCGCCTGCAGGGCTGCGACGTCATGTTCCTGACCGGCACGGACGAGCACGGCCAGAAAATCGAGGACAAGGCGAAGGCCGCAGGCGTCACGCCGCAGCAGTTCGTCGACAACATCGTCGCCGGGCCGAAGGGCATTCTCGATCTGTGGAAGCTCATGAATATCTCCAACGATCGCTTCATCCGCACCACGGACGATTATCATGTGGAGGCCATTCAGAAGATCTTCCGGAAGATGTATGAAAACGGCGATATCTATAAGGGCGAATACAAGGGCAAATACTGCACGCCCTGCGAAAGCTTCTGGACGGAGAGCCAGCTGGTGGACGGCAAGTGCCCCGACTGCGGCCGTGAGGTGCACGACGCGTCGGAGGAGGCCTATTTCTTCCGCCTGTCCAAATACGCGGGCCGCGTGCGCGAGCTGCTGACGACGACGGACTATCTGCAGCCGAAGTCCCGCGTCAACGAAATGGTCAACAACTTCATCGATCCGGGCCTCGAAGACCTCTGCGTCTCCCGCACCAGCTTCAGCTGGGGCGTGCCGGTCGATTTTGATCCGGGCCATGTGGTCTACGTCTGGGTCGACGCGCTGTTCAACTACACCACAGCGCTCGGCTTCATGAACGAAAAGTACCACGATTATGAGAAATACTGGCCCGCGGACGTGCACTTTGTCGGCAAGGAGATCGTGCGCTTCCACTCCATCATCTGGCCCGCCATGCTCATGAGCATGGGTATGCCGCTTCCGAAGCACGTCTACGGCCACGGCTGGCTCGTCATGGACGGCGGCAAGATGTCCAAATCCAAGGGCAACGTGGTTGACCCCTATATTCTGGCGGAAAAATTCGGCGTCGATGCGCTGCGCTTCTTCCTGCTGCGCACGTTCCCCTTCGGCTCCGACGGCAATTTCTCCAACGAGCTGCTCATCAACACCATCAACATCGATCTGGCCAACGATCTCGGCAACCTCGTCTCCCGCACGACGGCGATGGTCGAAAAATATTTCGGCGGGACGCTCCCCGAAGCGCGCGAAGCGGGCGAGGCCGACGAGAGCCTGATCTCCATGCTCTCCGGCCTTCGCGACCGCTATGAGGCGCAGATGGAGAAGTTCCAGTTCCAGAACGGACTGGACGAGATCTTCAAGTGCATCCAGCGCGCGAACAAGTATATCGACGAGACGATGCCCTGGGCGCTTGCCAAGGACGAGGCAAACAAGCCGCGTCTGGCCTCCGTCATGTATAACCTGCTCGAAACCATCCGCATCTGCACGACGCTCCTGCTGCCGTTCATCCCGGCCTCCTGCGAGAAAATTTTCGCACAGATCGGCGCGGACGCAGCTGTCCAGACCTGGGACAAGGCCAACGTCTGGGGTGCGCTTTCGCAGACCGCCTGCGTGCACAAGGGCGAGGCGATCTTCCCCCGCATTGACGCAGCCAAGGCCCTTGCCGAGCTGGAGGAACTCGAGGCCGAGCAGAAAAAGGCCCTCCTGCCCGCCGTTGAGGTCGAGCCGCAGCTGGAGGAAAAGGTCGACTTCGACACCTTCTGTAAATCCGACCTCCGCGCCGTCAAGGTCAAGTCCTGCGAGCGCGTGAAAAAATCCGACAAGCTCCTGCGCTTCACGCTCGACGACGGCAGCGGCACGGACCGTCAGATCCTCTCCGGCATCGCGAAGTTCTATGAGCCGGAGGCGCTCGTCGGCAAGACGCTTGCCGCGATCATCAACCTGCCGCCCAGAAAGATGATGGGGCAGGAATCGTGCGGGATGCTCCTGTCCGCCGTCCACAAGGAAAAGGGCGAGGAAAAGCTGAACCTTCTCATGCTGAACGACGCCATCCCCGCCGGCGCGAAGCTCTGCTGAGGCCCCCTGTACAGCCAAAAACCGTGAAGCTCCAACGCCGGGGCTTCACGGTTTTTTTATCAGACGCTTCCGCGTGGAAACGCCCAAGGTTAGCCCCTTTCTTTATGTTCTGTTTCTATTCCGGCATTCCATCAAGCCCCATTTTTCAGGGCGCAAAACGGCAGCCCCCGGACACGGGGCTGCCGTCTGCTGCTATATTATGGTTTTGTATCGAAACTCAGGCAATCCATTTGGACGGTTGGATGCTGAAATATAGCTGAGAAAACTCAGATCGTAACGCCGGCCTTTTCGAGGATGGCCGGGACGTTCTTTTCTGCGCCGATGGCCATGATATGGACGCCGTCGCACAGATGCTCGTCCTTGATCTTCGCGATCATCTCCGCTGCCATCTCGATGCCGAGCTGCATGGGAATACCCTTGACACCCTTTTCCTTGCCCTCGGCTGCCGCTGCGGCAAGCTTGTCGATCATATCCTGCGGCACCGCGATGCCGGGGACGTTTTCGTTCATGTACCGCGCCATGCCCGCAGCCTTGAGCGGGATGATACCAGCCATGATATGCGTCTTGATACAGGCCGCGTCGACCTTATCCAGGAAGCGCTTGAACGTTTCCAGATCAAAAATACCCTGCGTCTGGATGTACTCCGCGCCGTTTTCGACCTTCTGGCGCAGCTTGTTGATCTGCAGCTCGATGGGGTCATAGACCGGAGTGACGGAAGCGCCCTTGTAGAACTTCGGCGCGCCGCCGGCGATCTCATTGCCGCCGCAGTCGCAGTTTGTCTGCTCCATCTTTGTGAGCATTTTCAGAATGCCGACGGAATCCAGATCATAGACCGGCTTGGATTCCGGACAGTCGCCGACGACGGGATGGTCGCCCGTCAGAGCCAGCATCGTGTCGATGCCGAAGGCCGCTGCGGACAAAATATCGCCCATGATGGCCATACGGTTGCGGTCGCGGCCGGTCATCTGCAGGATCGGCTCGATGCCCGCATTCTTGAGCGCGACGCACAGGCCGAGGCTGGACGCCTTGAGACTGGCGGACTGCATATCGGTCACGTTGACGCCGTGAACCTTGCCGTTCAGGAGCTTTGCAGCCTCCAGCTGCTCGGAAAAATCATAACCCTTCGGGGGGGCCATTTCGGCGGTGACGCCAAATTTACCGGCTTCAAAAGCCTCTTTCAACATACTCATATTATTTCTTCCCCTTTAAGCTGATCGTTCTCGGATAGCTGAACTTCGCGTAGCCCTTGTCCTCGCGGGTGTGGCCGAGCTTATCGAGCTGGCCGATCTCCTCGAGCCGCTTGTAGATCTTGATCCATGCGCAGTCGTTTTCCGGGTTGACCTCGCACTTGCCGTTCTTCTGGCCACCGCAGGGGCCGTTGACAAGGCTTTTGGCACACTGGGTCACGGGACAGATGCCGCCGGTCTGGCCCAGAACGCAGTCGCCGCAAAAGTGGCACGCCTCTTCCCAGACGCCGAATCGGACGGCTTCGCCGAGGTACATGGTGTTGTTGGACGGATAGGTGGGGATGCCGGGGGCATTTTTTGCGACGCACTGTACGCCGTCGCCGCAGGACATACAGATCACGCAGTCCGGCTTTGCCGCGACGAGGGGCTTCATCTTGCCCTTGACACCGAGGTTCATGCAGCAGTAATCGGCGATCGTCGTGCCGACGACCTTCTTGCCTGCTGCCTCCAGTGCCTTTGCCAGCGCGGCGACCTCCGGCTCGCCGCCGGTGTGACAAGCCGTTGCGCAGCTGTTGCAGCCGACGATCGCGACTGTTTTTGCGTCGCCGACCATCGCCATGAGCTCTTCCATGGGCTTCTTTTGCGTAATAATCATGCTAACGTCTCCTTGCGTATGAAATGCGGGCGCGGTTTTTGAAAGCCGCGGAGGTATGTCTCGAACATGGCACTATCATACTCCAAACCCGCGCAGAAATCAACATGATTCCAAGGCAAACAACGAAAAATTTCTGGAATTCTTACAGAATTCCAAGACTGGCAAACAGAAAGCCAACATGATATAATACAGGCAAACACAAACAGGAGGCATGAGCAGCCATGCAGGCAGGTTTTTTTGAAAAGCAGATCGTTCTGACCCCGGATCTTTGCGGCAGCGCGGCGGCGCTTTCGCCGCTGGCGGCGTTTACGATCTTTCAGGGCGTTGCGTCGGAGCACGCGGAGAGGATCGGCGTCGGCGGCGCGGCCATGGCAAAGCGGGGCGAATTCTGGCTGACCGTCCACAGCCGGGTGGATTTTTACGAGCCGGCGTATCTCATGGACGAGCTGACAGCCCGCACGTGGCCGGAGCAATGCGAGGGCCGGGACATCCGCTGCTTCCGCAGTTACCGGCTGACGAGGGGCGAACAGACCGTCGCGCTGGGCCGGACGCAGTGGGCCATTCTCGGCCCGGAGCAGAAGATCCTGCGCTTTGAGCAGTCCGGCTTCCCGGCGGACTTCCCCTTTCCGGACGCAGCCGCCATTGCCGAGCCGCCCGTGCGCTTCCACGACGAGCTGACGCAGGACGAGCTTATCTACACGCACCTCGTCCGCGCGACGGATATCGACATGGGGCGGCATATGAACAACGTCGTCTATATCCGCCTCCTGCTCGACTGCCTGCCGGCAAAGGAGCTTGCCTCCGGCAGGATCAAAAGCATTGAGGCGCACTATGCAAGCCCGTGTCTGGAGGGCGAGACGCTCGGCGTCTTCTGCCGCCGGAAGGAGCGGCTCTGCCGCATGGCCGTCCGCCATGCAGACGGCCGCCCCGCCGTTCTGGCGCAGATCGTATTTAGATAAGTCCATATGCAAAACGAGCCGCCCCGTCTGGGGCGGCTCGCGGTGTGATATGGGTCAGATCCGGCTGGCTGCGGCCTCTACGAAGCCGAAGAACAGCGGGTGCGGACGGTCGGGGCGGCTTTTGAATTCGGGGTGGAACTGGCAGGCGGTGAACCACGGGTGGTCCGGCAGCTCGACGATCTCGACGAGCCGTCCGTCCGGGGACAGTCCGGTCGGAACCAGTCCGGCGGCGACGAACGCATCGCGGAAGTCGTTGCAGAATTCATAGCGGTGGCGGTGACGCTCGGAGATCTCTGTTTTTCCATAGAGCGCCGCTGCGCGGCTGCCCTCTGACAGCACGCACGGATATGCGCCGAGGCGCATCGTGCCGCCCTTCTGGGTGATGGACTTCTGTTCGGGCATGATATCAATGACGGGATGCTTGGTAAACTCGTCGAATTCCGCCGAGTGCGCATCCTCCCAGCCCAGCACGTGCCGCGCGAACTCGATCACGGCGATCTGCATACCGAGGCAGATGCCGAAATAGGGGATCTTATGCGTGCGGGCGTACTGTGCGGCGACGATCATGCCCTCAATGCCGCGGTCGCCGAAGCCGCCGGGCACGAGAATGCCCGCGCAGCCGCCGAGGACAGCTTCCGCATTTTCCTGCGTGAGCTTTGACGAGTCGATCCAGCGGATATCGACGATCACGTTATTCGCCGTACCCGCGTGGAACAGCGATTCCTCGACGGACAGATACGCGTCGTGCAGCTCCGTATATTTGCCGACCAGCGCGATGGACACATGGCGGTTGGCCGTCTTGATGCGCGCGACCATCTCGCTCCACGCGGTCAGGTCCGGCGCGCCGCAGGCAAGCTCCAGCTTGCGGCAGACGACGTTTGCAAGGCCCTCGCGTTCGAGCAGCAGCGGCACCTCATAGAGCGTCGAGGCCGTCGTGTTCGGAATGACGCAGTCCGGCTCCATGTTGCAGAACAGGGCGATTTTGCGGCAGATGTCCTCCGTCATGGGCTGGTTCGTGCGGCAGACGAGGATATCCGGCTGGATGCCGATGGACAGCAGCTCCTTGACGGAGTGCTGTGTGGGCTTGCTCTTAAGCTCGCCCGAGCCGGGAATTTCGACGATCATGGGCACATGGATGAACAGGACGTTTTTCTTCCCCTGCTCGGCAGCCACCTGCCGGATGGCCTCGAGGAACGGCTGTGACTCGATATCGCCGACCGTGCCGCCGATCTCGGTGATGAGCACGTCGGATGTTCCGTTGTCCATCTGGTAGATGCGGGACTTGATCTCGTCCGTAATATGCGGGATGATCTGCACGGTGCGGCCCAGATAGCCGCCCTCGCGCTCGCGGCACAGAACGCTCCAATAGACCTTGCCCGCCGAGACGGAGCAGCCCGCCGTCAGACTCTCGTCCGTGAAGCGCTCGTAATGGCCGAGATCAAGGTCCGTTTCCGCGCCATCGTCGGTGACGAAGACCTCGCCGTGCTGATACGGACTCATCGTGCCGGGGTCAACGTTCAGATACGGGTCAAATTTCTGGTTCTGCACGCGCAGACCGCGCTGCTTCAAGAGCCTGCCGAGCGATGCGGCGCAGATACCCTTGCCAAGGCCGGACACGACACCGCCGGTGATAAAAATATACTTCATCCTGTATGCCTCCAACTCCCAGTTTCTGCGAAAAACAAAATACGGACGGTATTGTACCGCTGCACGCGCAAAACGTCAAGAATGAAACTTTTACGAAGATAAAACGCGGGAAAACGCGGCTTCTTGTGGAGCCAGCCGAAATTTCCGCGAGCTTGTATTTTTTTCTTGCGCCACGCATCAGGCTATGCTATACTGGGTCTGTACCCACCGCCGGAGGCGTCCGCCTCCGGCGGGCTGTTTTTTATGCTTGTCCGCATATTGCGGACAGTGCAAAGCCCCGCCTGTCTTATGACAGACGGGGCGCTTTTGCAGGTTTTCAATGCGTTTCGTTGTATTTACGGATGCCGAGGGCCAGAAGGTCCATGGCGCGCTCCAGATCCTCCTGCTTGAGGACGTAGGCGATGCGGATTTCGTTGCGGCCCTTGCCGGGCGTGGCGTAGAAGGGCTCTCCGGCGGAGAACATGACGGTGTCGCCGTGGTCTTCAAACTCCTGCAGCAGCCAGAGCTGGAATTTCTCCGCGTCGTCGACCGGCAGCGCGGCCATGAGATAAAACGCGCCGCGCGGGCACTCGCAGATAACGCCGGGGATCTCGTGCAGCTTGCGCACGACGGTATCCCGGCGGCGCTTGTATTCCTGCCGCACCTGCTCGAAATATTCCGGCCCGACGGAGTAGAGTGCCGCCGCTGCGATCTGGTCGAGCGTCGCGACCGACAGCCGCGCCTGACAGTATTTGAGGGCGTTGGCCATAAACTCCCGGTTGCGGCTGATGAGGCAGCCGATGCGTGCGCCGCAGGCGGAAAAGCGCTTGGAGACGGAATCGATGAGGATCAGGTTTTCCTGTCCGTAGTCAAACTTGCCGAACGAATGCAGCGGCTCGCCGTCGTAGGTAAACTCGCGGTAGACCTCGTCGGCCACGAGATACAGATCGTGCGCCACGGCCACATCGAGCAGCATTTTCATCTGCGCCTCCGTGAGACACGTGCCGGTGGGGTTGCCGGGATTGGTGATCATGATGGCCTTCGTCTTCGGCGTGATGCAGGCTTCAATGCGCGCACGGTCAGCGTAGAAATAGCCCTCCTCCGGCTTCGTGTGCAGGGGGTGGATGACGCCTCCGGCGGTCGTGATGAACGTGTGATAGTTCGGATAGAACGGTTCGGGGACAATGACCTCGTCGCCGTCGTCCAGCAGACAGTTTGCCGCAATCTGCAATGCTTCGCTGCCGCCGGTCGTAATGAGGATGTCGGACTCGTCCAGTCCAACGCCGATGTTTTCATAGTACTTCCGGATAGCTTCGATCAGTTCCGGGATGCCGGGCGAAGCTGCGTAGGCCAGAACCGGCGTGCGGAAATTGTGGATCGCGTCGTACAGTGCGTCCGGCGTGTGGATATCGGGCTGGCCGATATTCAGATGATAGATTTTCTTGCCGGCTGCCGCTGCTGCCACTGCGTAGGGATGGAATTTGCGCATGGGGGACTGCCCGCATGCAAGTGCTTTGCTGGACAACTTCATAAGAATACCTCCTGTACCCGTATTTTCCGGGATGTCCACCCCGGTTCCTGCACATGCCGTGCATGAAAATTTTATTCATCATACCATATTCCAGGCAAAAAAACAACGGGAACCTCGGCACCGCAGGAAGTTTTTCTGCAGTGCCGCCCAAAATCCACACTATTAGTATGGATGATTTCCGTCCGAATCATATGAATTGTGTGTTTCATTCCGGCGCGGTATCTGATACGATAGAGGCATCGGGAGGGATGGATATGCAGATCAGACTTGCGGAGAACATCCGCGCGATGCGCAGGCAGCACAGATTCACGCAGGAGCAGCTGGCCGAAAGCCTGGGCGTGACGCCCGGCGCGGTCTATAAGTGGGAGGCGGGAGTTTCCCATAGTTAAAGATACCACACCAAATATGATGAACCCACGCTTATACACTACCAGCTATAATAAACCGCAAGGACAGCAATTTGATGATACTGCTGTCCTTTCTTTTATAAAATTGCAGTACACATAAAAAAGCTGTAAAATGATAAATATATTTGTCCTTGTAACAATTCTCGGACATTTGCCTGTTATACTATCTGCAAAAAGCAAAGGAAGTGAGAATATGGAGCAGATTTTAATTGTCGAGGACGACAGTTTTTTGAATAAGATGTTAGACTATAA
>ERZ1026957.518-NODE-518-length-17959-cov-3.861874_pt1 | contig 17959 bp, 22 predicted proteins | sample MGYA00519300_ERZ1026957 | MGnify/ENA primary metagenome ERZ1026957 (study PRJEB26926, sample SAMN06164520) | human gut metagenome | biome: ENVO:00009003; feature: ENVO:2100002; material: ENVO:00002003 | host: Homo sapiens | place: USA | collected 2012 ...
GCATACGAGGTCGCTCAGTGTCTCGTGGGCTCGGAGATGTGTATAAGAGACAGGACGTAAGGGCAGGCGGTCCGCGCATGACTACCACAAACGTCAATAATGACAATAAGGTATCTGTGACGATTAACGGCCTCGACCCTGTACAAACGGCCTTGAAAATCAAAGAATTTATCCCAAAGGCTGAAATAACCACGCCGGGATTATACACGGAAACGGTGTACTGATATGGGCTTGCCTGTTGGTGGAGTGACAGATCGGATAGTGCTGTTTGCTGCGAATCAGATGGCTCCGGCCATTGTGCGGCGCGGTACGGTTGTTGCTGGCGTAAACGTCTCTGTAAAGGAATCCGAATCGCATCAGTACACAGCGCAAATGACCTCCCTTGCGTTGGAGTCCGGTGCTATCGTTTCTGACCATGTCATATTGCAGCCTGAAAAAGTTGCTGTAGTTATTGGGGTTACGAATACCGCGCAGCAAAGCGCCGCGTTGGTGGCGTTTGATCTGTTCACAGAAATGTGGCAGACGCGGGAGCCTGTTGAGCTGGTTACGGAACATGTTATTTATACTGACATGGTCCTGACTGAGTTCAGTCCTGTACATGCCGCGCCGTTCAAGGGCGCGTTTACTGCAAACTGCGTTTTTCAAAAGGTACACTACGTTGAGCTTCAAACCGTAGGCAAAACTGCGGGAAAGACAAACGGCGTAGCGTCCAAGACGGCAACGGGACCGGTCAACGCAGGGCAGACGGCAGCGGCCAGTGACAATGTGAGCCTTGCAAAGCAGACCGGTGGAGCTTTTGGTGAGGCAATGAGCAAAGCTGGCGCTTGGCTTGAAAGCTGGTGGAAAAGCTGAACGGAGCATGTGACAATGGATTGTCTGCCTCTCACCTCTGACGGCGAACGGTTTTTCAACGTTGAAATTGCCGGAACGACGTACAATTTTCGTTCGTATTATGTAGTTGGTCAAAAGCGAAAGTGGTTGTTGGATATTCGTGATGCCAACGACGAACCGCTGGTGCTGGGTATGCCGATTGTTCCAGGCTGTATCAATTCGGTCAAGGGCAACGGTAACATATTGGACGGGGTCAATGTAGTCGTATTTGTCTCCGAAGAGGATTTGGTCAATAACGAAAGCGCATTGGGCAATGGTCTTACTGTTTTTTGGTTTCCCGCCGGGGATGAAGACTACCAGTTGCAGAATGAAGACCCTATGGACGATGTAGGCGCAACGTTTGGTTATCAGTGGGGAGCATAGTTTATGGCTGTACAGCAGACAAACGCGACCGCTGAAACGCCCAAGCGTCCTTGGCTGAGGCGCATTCGTGTCACTCTTGGCCCTCTCGAGGAATACAAGAACGCGAAAAAAGGTTCTACTGTCCAGTTTGTAAGTGACGGAACTCTGAACGGATTGCGCGTAGTTGCAAGCATTCAGAAAACGATCATGGTTCTTCCTCAGCCGTCCATGATTGATATCTACAATCTGAGTCGTGACACGCGAAACGCGATAAAGAAATCTCTGACAAAAATCACACTTGAAGCCGGTTGGGGCAATACGGACTACAGGACAGTGTTTCAAGGCTCTGTGGTAAGCGTTGTTTCGGAGAAAGCCGGTGCGGACATTGTCACGCATATTATGTGCCTGCCGGGTTATGGCGCAGTAGCGCAGGCAGCGAGTTCCGCGACGTTTGGCCCTGCAACGCCGATCACGACAGTCATTGAGCAATTGGGTAAGGACCTGCCCGGCGTTGTGGTTGACCAAAACAATTTTCGCGGCTGTGAAGGTCGGATTGGTGGCCGTGGATGGTCCTGCCACGGGACGACAAAGCAGGCGCTTACGGATCTTGCCGAAGAGTATGGCTTTTCATGGTCGATCAACGATGGAAAGCTTGTCTGCATCGGTGACAGGTTTATGCTTGCGCCAAGCTATACGTTTGACAGCGTCAAGAGCGGCCTTGTCAGCATTACGCCGATCCTGTCCGGACCGTTTCAGATTACGACCGGGGTGCGCATCAAGGCGCTGTACGTCCCAGGTCTGAGCGTGGGCAGCTCGATCAAGGTTGACAGCAAGCTGAATGAGCAGTTTTCAGGGACATACCGGATACATACATGCAGTATTTCGATTGATGCCTATTCTGATTCGTGGACAATGGACCTTGAAAATTATATGCTTGGGATAAAGGTTTGACATTATGGCAGATTACTCAAGCATGTCTCAGGAAACGGCGCGGGAACTGGAAATCCGGCGCATATTGCGCGGAGTGCATACGGTCAAACCTTGCATTGTAACAGGGTTTGACGCGGGTTCGCCGCAGAAGGTTTCCGTACAGCCTACCGAGCCGGTCAAGGTCACGCTTGGGGAGCAGGTGAGCTACAAGGCCGCGCCGGTGCTGCATAATGTCCCTGTAGTGCTGCCTTATGCTCAAACGGCGGGTTTTGTGTTGACCTTGCCTATTCAGGCAGGTGACACAGGGCTTTTGCTTATCGCAGATAAATCCATTGACGCTTTTCTCAATACTGGCCAGCCCGGCACGCCGATTGTGGAAGGCGAGCAGCCTTTCAGCCGTCCGCGTGGAAAGTCTTTGTCTGATGCTATTTTCATTCCCGGCCTGACTACGTTTACGCAAGGGCTGCCCAGTTATCAGACAAACGCCATTGAAATGCGCAACAAGAGCCGTTCGGTCTATATTTCCCTGTCAGATTCGGGGATTGAAATGACGGACGGGCAGGCTGTGGTCAAGATCAGTGGGGGAAATGTGGCTGTGATCGCTCCCGGAACGGTGACGACTGAGGCGCAAGGCGCGGTCAATATAAGCACTCCGTCCACCTGTCAGATATCGAGCAGCAACATGGATTTGAAGGGTAGCGGAAACCGTATCAGGGGAAATATTACGCAAGAAAACGGCACGTTTACGGACGGCAACGGCATAAATTCCAGTTCGCACACACATGGCGGTGTACAGTCCGGGGATTCGTCTACCGGCGCAGCACAATGAGGTTTCATATATGGCATTTCAGTACCAGCCACCTACCGGCGCACTCTCCGGATTGAGTTTTGAGCAGCAGACTACGAGCTTTTTGCAGGAATTGCAGGATGCAATGCAAACAAGCAATACGCAGTTTACAAACAAGCTCAATGCGCTGCAACAGCAGGTTGATGGAATTGATACAGGTAATTTTGTGACGTTGGCTGGCGTCCAGACGGTCACAGGCGGGAAGACGTTTACCTCTGCGGTACAGCTCAGAGAGGCAGCAGCTACGAACCGACTGTTGATGCAGCTTTACAACGTTGTTAAGGGTACCGCGCCGCAGTCGTCCACATGTGCCATGATTATAGGCCATGATTCACAGGGTACAGCAGGTGCAAATCGTATCGGCACGGTTGAAGTCCGCGCGGATGCGCTGGGCAATCATGTTTCGCTCAACGCGTACACGCCGGTTGCTGGTTCGTCAAGTGCTGACACGCTTGTGGTTCATTCGCCCTATTCTGGACCGGCCTACGCTACCGCTCCACAGACAAGAGAAGAGCCTATTGATACCGAGATTGTGACGTGGAACAAGGCCAAGGCGCTTGTCAGTATTCCGGGGATACGGCCATAACGTGCCTAGAAAATTTGACTATAACAACAACACAAATCTACGTTTGTAGCTCTATGCCCGCAGACGGTACGGTTACGGTACAAGGCAGCAATCCTACAAGCAGCAACGGATTTTGTTGGATTCGAGACATAACAAACGGAACCGAGCAAATCACACCGATGTTACCACAATATACGGCTGGCGGATCATTGAACGTAGCAAAAGGGCACAATTGTACGATTCATATAAACAATTTGTCTCCTGCTAAAATAATCTTTACGCCGTTCAAGGGTCAGCCACAAACAAAGCCGGACTTTGTCTTACAATCCTAAAGGCAAAAAGCTATGGACTTTAGAGACGCATTAAATATTCGCATTATCCCTGACATTCGTGCTGAAACTCTTGCTACTGCAAGCAACGGGTTCAGCCGTACAGGCACGCCACCGGGTTATTTTGATCTGGCGCTTGACGATAGCTGGGACCTTGTCCCGAGCTGGGCAGTAGGGGACGATGAAACGTTGCAGCGTCTCAAGGTTCGGCTTTGGCGGGAGCTGGGAGAGTGGTTTCTGGACGTTGATGCCGGTTTGCCGTGGTATCAGGACGGTAAGGGCATGCTGGGCGCGAAGCCGCATGAGCGAAACAATATTGAACTCATGATACGCCGTTGTATTATGCAAACGGATGGTATATCAAGAATTACAAGCTTTTCGGGGATTTTTGCCAGCGGATCCCGCCAGCTTGATTTATTCATTCAGGTGTTGCTTGATTCCGGGAGAACGGCGACAGTCAATGTAACTACTGCGGAGGCGGCGTGAAGGCTTCTGATGAATATGGCATGACTGCACAAGGATTTGTGCCGAAGCGTCTTGTAGACATAAACGCTGACATTATTGAGCAGATCGGCGCCATTGTCGACCCGAAGACAGGAACAACACCGTTTATGAATGTCGCCGATGATTCCATTCTTGGGCAAATCGTGGGCATTGTGTCCAATGCTATTTCAGAGTGTTGGGAAGCGGCCTATGAAGCGTCGGTGCAGTTCAACCCGCTGTACAACACAGGGGCAGGGCAAAGCGGCACGGTGCAGCTCAACGGCATTACCCGCCAGCCGGGTGGTAACTCGATTATCCGCTGCACGTTGACCGGAACACCAAATACACAGATTCCACAAGGCGCATTGATCGGGGATGTTGAAGGCAATTACTCCTATGCGCTTAATAATAATGTGGTAATTGAATCGAGCGGAACGGTTGATGCGCTGTTTACCTGTACGACAAAGGCCGAACTGAATCCCGCCGTGGGTACGGTGCAGACGCTTCAGACGGCTGTCACGGGCTGGTACAGCGTGACCAATACTGAGACTGTGTCCGTTGGCCAAGCGCCGGAAAGCGACGCCGCATTGCGCAAGCGCCAGCAGCAGTCGACCAGTCTCACGGCATACAGGCAAATCGAGGCTATTTACGCGGCGATTCTGGCCGTTCAGGACGTGACCTTTTGCCGGGTATACCAGAATGCGGAAACGCAGCCGGAAGACGACAGAGGCATACCGTTCAAGGAAATTGCGCCTATTGTTGTAGGCGGGGACAACAACGCTATCGCGGAGGCCATGTTTCTGCGTATGCCGGTCACTGTTCAGGGGCATGGAACGACAAAAATCACATTGACCGACCAGCAGGGTGTCAATTATGTGATTGCGTTCAGTCGACCGACAGCCGTACCGATCTATGTTGTGGTTGAAATTTCCGTTACCGACGGCACGTTGTTCCCGTCTGATTATGAAGCCTTGATTCAGCAGGAGATTGTTGAATATGCCTACTATGACAATACGGCGAAAAGCGGGTTCCCTCCCGGCGCGGATGTTATCCGCACACGCCTGTTTACGCCGATCAATGCCGCTGCGCCAGGCTTCAAAATCAATAATATGACCATTGGTAAGACCGAAGAAGATCAGGCGAAGAATGATATTCCGATTGCGTGGAACGAGGTAGCGGAGTTCAAGGCGGAATACATTACTGTAAAGCTACAGGACTGATGCTCTATGCCTATTGCCAAAACGCTACAGGTTGATTTTAGCGGAGAGACGCTTGACCTGACAACGCAGGGGCAAGAGCTGTTGCTTGCGCAATTTTCGCAGTCCTGCAAGTTGCAACAGTTCATGGCGGCGTTTACAGATGAAGCGCAAACGCTGTTCAATGCGATTATTGCCCTGCAAAAGGGCAGAACGCTTTATGACGCTGTAGGCGCAAATCTTGATGCTATCGGGGCAATTGTCGGAGAGCCTCGTGACGCATATCAGTACAGCGAGTTTGATTATATGTTTGCTGACAGGTCGGCACAGGGTTCCGATTCTGTGGCCGTCTGGGTAACGAATGCGGACATGACCGCGCGGATGTCGCCGACAGACGACATTTACCGTGAACGGATCATGTTCCGGATCATGAAAAACCGGGTGTTGTGCGCGTCCGTGCCCGAGATTACGACATTGATCAAGTCGTTTTACGGGTTCAATGTGAGCTTTGTAAAATCGGCGGCGTACACTTGTTCTTTGGCTGTTCCGAGCTATATCAGTGCGCCAGCTTTGGTCAATCTGACAAGGTTTTTTGATACGCTAAAGGTTGACCATGATACATGGTCGCCGTATCCGGCCACGCTGTCCATATCTGATGGCGTGATCTTTTTGCCGGACAACTGGTTTGGCACGGACAAGATGGCAGGGCATCAATGCGACAACGGACTTTGCGCCGTTTCAACAGATGAAAGAATCGTGGAGTAAAACACATGGCTGTAGCAAGAGAAGAGAATATTTCCTTGGGTTATGTTTGGGCGCAGGACGCTCTTACACAGATTCCCGCCGTGCCTACGGCTGGTGTTTCGTACCGCAATGCTTCCACAGCAGACGCGACAATGGAAGCAGGGCAGGCGTACAGCGCGATTTATGATTCTGCCATATACAATCAGATGTTTTGGGCATTGACCGCCGTGGCAAAGACCATGTGCGAATATGGCATCATGCCGTTCCTGTCCGGGCAGGCATACAAGCAGTATGCCCGTTGCATCTGGACAGATGGCAATGTGTACAAATGTTCGCGTGATATCGCGGCGGATGAATCGCCGTATCCGACTCCGAAGGACAAAACGACTGTGTGGTTGCGTGACGGCGGAGAAGGCGGCGGCGGCGGAAGCATCCCGGCGGGCGGGATTGTGCCTTTCTACAATGTGACGCTTGGCGGAACGAACAAGCGCAATCCGATTTTCTGGGGAGAATCTGAGCCTGATGTCGGGTGGCTGGTCTGCGACGGTGGTTCTGACGGAATGGGCGGAACTGTCCCGGATCTGCGCAACAGGTTTATTTATGGCACGGCGACAGTCTCTAAGATCGGCCAGACGGGTGGCGCGACCAGTGTTTCCCCGACGATTAAGGTCAATGGCTCTACAAGCCAGTTAACCGTGGGAAATACCACGTTGACGGTTGAAACCTTGGCTTCGCATCTGCACGGTGCGTCGACACATGCAAACACAGGGGGTTGCGCTTTTGGCGGCGGTATTTGTCGAGATAATACAGACCATTACACATATAACACCGGCGGTAGCCAGCCTCATACCCATGCTTTAACTGATCCGGGTCACTCGCATACAGCGTCTGCGACCGTGGCCACGGTTCCGCCTTATATCAAGCTCCTGTTCTGCGTTAAATTGCGCGCAATTTGATACAAAAGAGCAGCTTAATATAGGGCGGAACCGTGTTCAAGGAAGTTATAGAAGCTGTGTGACTATGTCCCGGGTCTGTAACGCCATGTGTATGCGCTGCGTTACCACCAGTTGAAGAAGTCGCCGCTAAAGGCGTGGAACCACGCGGAGAGCCATCCCCCATCCCAGCAGCAAGACCTTTAGTATTTACAATCGCATTATGTGTATGCGCTGCAAGATTACTAACAGTTAGAGTAGTTTGCTGAATTGATATTCGGCTTGTAGAGCCATTGACCAAAGCCCTTGTAATTCATATGATGGCCGAAAGGGCCTTTTTATTACCTGTAACAATTTTGAGAATATAGCTATGTCCAGAGTTACCGTCGTACCGTCTGACAAGCTTGTGCTTGTTGATGGCCAGCCGCTTGGCCTTGCCGAAAGCGTGTTCAAGGATGCAAAGTTCCATGCCCTGCAATGGAGCGGGGAAGCTGGTGAAATCGAATATGGCAATCGCAATGAGGCCATTACGGACTATGATACCTACGTCAAGCCGTTCGTCGATGCGTGGACCGTTGAAAAAGAACGCCTCGACGCACAAAAGCAGGCCGAAGAGGAGTTTTACAGCTCCCCCGAGCAGGTGGCCTACCGCGAACAGGTAGAGGCCGAACAGCAGGCGCAGAATGTGCTCATGATGCGCAGCTTTGCGCCAATGCTGCAAACGGCCAGCTTTGAACCCGCTGAATTTGCCCTGTTTGCCAAGGCGCAGCTTTTCCCGTTGTGGCAGGCCGATACCGACTACACAGCCGACCAGCGTATTCAGCATAACGGTATTGTCTACCGTGTCGTTCAGGTTGTTCGCAGTCTTGAACATCAGGCTCCCGACGCCGAAGGCATGTTGGCTATTTATGAGCCGCTGCATAGCGAGGAAGGCGATCACACCGGGACCGTTGAAGATCCTATTCCGTTCATCTACGGCATGACGACCAATGCGGATAAATTCTACTCCTACAAGGACAACGTTTATCTCTGCATGGCCGAAATGTCCCCTTGCGTCTGGTACCCTGACACGCCAGGTCTGTGGCAGTGGGAATTATTAAGTAATAGTTAATAGTTGAAGCCCCTCGATTGAGGGGCTTTTGTTTTAGCGCGGCTGGTAAAAATTTTGAAGCGTTTGCCTTGCCGTTGTTGTTATAAATTCATCGCCGTCAAAGTAAAGAATTTTAATTGCTTCTTCATCAAAATCCTTGTCGGCAAGCTCATCGTTCAGGTACATGAACGGTGTCCATAAATATGTATGCTCCCATGCGTTTACTGTCCTGTAAATGCCGATGATAGACCCTTCGCCTATAGCCACGTCTCCCGATACGACATAAAGCCCATGAGCATCTGCGTTGCTTTTCAACCATGAAATAAATGCGCGCGGCGTAATCATTTGCTCTTCTCCAACGGTAAATATTTGTAAATTTCCTCTGTCACAGGGCTTTCCAGCTCTACAGGTTCCGTTTTCAACTTATCGGCATACAGTTTTTCTACATTCAGGTAAGGCAATAAGTCGTCATTGCCATATTGTTCAAGCAAATAGTTCTTTACCATTTGCGTCTTGTGCTCAAGTGAAGGCTCTTTGAAATACATCTGCAAGGCAACTGCTACAGGATCAACGGAGCGGCCTTCATAATCACACACCAAATAATAAAGTTCGGTAGGCAGTGTTTGCGAAGCAGTAAAGGTCATCATACCCACAGCATAATCGTAAAAATTCTTTAGATACGCGCGTGTACTTGATGTGTCTTGCAGGAACCTCGGCAAGGGATAAAGACGCCCTTCAATGTAAGAATGTACTTCAACAAGCCTTTTTCCGTCTGTCAATTCCTTTAGACTGGCCAGATTTTGCGCAGCTGTGAAAATGAATATTTCATGCGAGCAGCTTTCACTATACACATGCAGCAGAAACAACGTCCCTTCCATGACTCCCTCTCCTTACTTGCAAATGTTGAAAATCGGAAATTCTTCGCCGGAGGCATTACGGATGAACAGCGAGGAAGCGCGGTAGCTGCCCGTGATACGGGGATGAAGACCCATGTCCCGCGTCCACAGGATGGCGCTTTCGCCGTTTTCGTTGTGGTGGACAACATCCAATTCCATGAAGCTGTAAAGATCAAAAGGCAGCACGCTCAAGGTCACATTGCAATCGGCGGTAAGCTGGCGGCGATCTTCCCAGGTGAGGCTTTCGTTGTTTTCATTGAGTTCAATGGCGGCGAGTTCGGCGATATTGGTAGAAGCGTTCATGAGTGACTCCTTGTATTTGTTGGTTGACTTTGTCCCTTTCGTTGAGTCCTTTATGCCATACGCTATTGACGCTGTCAACTAAAAATTTCAAAAACTTTTCAAAAACTTTTCAAAAAATTTTTCAAATCTTTTTGAAATTTCAAAAAAGTAACAATGTAAACCACATACATATAAAAATTCCCGCTTGCCGTGGATTCCCTAGACACAGCAAGCGGGATCAGGAGCGCCAACTAACGCCGGACGTAAGCAAAACGGCGTCAGCAGGCCAGGTCGGTGTTCAAGCAACCTGAGAAGACAGTATCACAGGTTGCCTTGTGCCGCAACAGGCAACGGCGCTTCATCGAAGAAACTCGACCACAGGACGTTATTTTTGTTAAAAACTGTCACTTCCTTATTGGAAGGTCCGGACGACGCATGTTCAATAATCACTACATCTCCGGTGCCGTCATAAAACGTTACACTGTCAAAGCGCAATGTAGTAGGCTCCGTCATTGCGCCAGCCAACAGAGAAACAAAGATTGTCTTTTTGTCAGTAGTCTTATTCATCATATTTTTTCTCCATTATTTTCGCAAGGTTTTCATTGTCTTTGGTGTCATTGAGTCGATTAAATGTTTGCTCAGACAGGACGCTGATAATTGTATATTGCTCGATGGTTATGAAATACTTGCTCATTTCTACATCAGTCAGGCACAAGGTGGAAGGTCCTCCGGCCTCTACTTGAGTAACAGCATAAAAAGTCATTGTCGAAACGCTGGAGTCCTGGGACTCAAAGTTCAGGCAAGGCAGCGGTTTAGTGATTCCCTTGAAAAATTCAGCAATAAATTCAGCGTTCATCATCTCATACTCCCTAAGATATGGTTAAAGGTTATAACGAAAAACAGCAAAGTGACCGACAAGGAAAAGCTTGCTGCAAATATATAAAAATTTGACATACGCAAACGGTCAAATGCTATGCGCAGCACAATTGCCTGTATAACGACCAGACAGGTCAGCATAACCAGCGTTATAAGTTCAATTATCATGACTAGTCCGCCTCTGCCCAATTGGACGCCGTATGACATTCACAAACAAGGGGTACGCGCAACTGGACACAGTTTTCCAGTATATGGCGCAATTCCTTTTTTGCCTCTTCTGCTTCCGGAGTGTGGGCAATGGATACATCAATTTCATCATGTACCGTGATATGCGGTGGCAGCGTATTAAATATGCCTGCCTGATATGCGTCCCGCAGCGCCTTTTTCATTATGTCCGCCGCCGTGCCCTGAATCAGGCGATTGTACAGTGAATGCAGCTTGCGCGTAGGACTGACTCTTGCGCGACGTTTCAGCAGCGTATAGACGTATCCGGCGCGCTGAGCCTTGGCCGTGACTCTTGTTCTGGTTATTTTGAGATACGGCGCGGCGGCGTGATAGCCTTCCATAAACCGCTCCGCTTCCTCCTGTGTCCATCCGAATTGCTTCGCGGCTGTCATGGCTCCCATGCCATATGTAGCGCCGAAATTGAGCCGCTTTGCCGTTCGCCGGTCAAACCCGGTAAGATCCTGAATGTGTTTATGATAGTCTGTCATTGGGTTCGTGATGTACGCTTCTCTCAGTTCGTCGGAACCTGGCCCAAGGGCATAATGCGCACCGATGCGGTATTCAACCTGAGAATAGTCGTACTTCCCCCATGAACAGCCCTCTTCGGGAATGAACATCTTCCTGAGAATCTGGCCTTTCAGGACTTCCGGCGCGTCGTCACCGGCAAATGCGCTGTCGTCCTGAGCAGATACCTGTTGCAAATTGGGCTTCGACGATGAAAACCTTCCGGACACAGCGCCATAATCATCCGAGCGCAAGGGGTTGAATTGACAATGAATCCTTCCATCTATAAGGAAACCCTTGTAGGGTTCAATGAACAGTCCGGTCAGTGTCTTATAATGCCGATAGGCAAGGACTTTCTGAGCTACAGCTACGCCGTTTGCGGCCATTCTGTTCAGGACCATTTTATCCAGATTGGGATTGCCCTGCTTGCCTTTGGCCTGCATGAGCGCCGTAGGCTCCTTGCGGGGGTACTCAATGCCCTTCTTGTCAAAAATCTTGGCCAGTTGGGCAGTAGAACCAATGTCAAATCTCGTTCCTGCCCATTGGTATAGCTGGCGCTCCAGTTTGGTGAGCATCTGTGCGATTGCTGCTTCCGTCCGGTAAAACAGGTCCATATCCAGACGGACGCCCTGTTTGCGCATTTGCAGCAGCAAGGGTATCAGGTCCGTTTCCAGTTCATAAACTGTCGTAAGTTCCTGTGCTTCCAGGCGTTTCAGTTGCTTGCGCAAGATTTGAACGGGCAGGATGCCGTCTACTTCGGCGTAACGTGCTACCGCCGTTGAGGGCATTTTGTAAATCAGTTCCCGTACGTCGCGTTTGAACTTCATGCCTTGAGACGTCGCAAACTCTTCCAGAAGACCGGCGGCTTTCTCTTGGCATCCGTAGTACGGCGCAAGCTTCCCCAAGCTGTAGGACTGGCGATACTCGTCAAGCAACGGTTCCGCATACTGTACATCATGCAGTCTGCCGTTGACCTTTATGCCGTAGCCGTTTACCAGCCAGTCAAGGTCATAGAAAATGTTTGCGCCGACTTTGGCGTTCGGCAAGGAACAAAGTTCCCTGATTATTTTCAGATTGTGTTCCGCTTCTTCTGGCGTGGTGTCGGGGTGCCGGAGAGGCAGGTAAATACCTCTCCGATCCGTAGCGAACGACACTCCGACTATATACCCGTCCTGCCTGTAAACGCCGGTACCTTTTTCAATAAGGTTCGGGTCGTATGTCTCTATGTCCAGTCCCAGAAGATCCGCGCGCTTGAAATCATCGAGCTGCATGGCGGCGCTCCAGACGTGCCTTGCGCATAAGGGCTTGCTTGTTTTTGATCCGACAGGCAGCACTACAATAGATCTGCGTTATTTTTTTCCGCTGAAACGGCTTCCTGCATATGGGGCAAACCGCTCGATTTTCACGCGCTTTCTTGCTTTCAGCAAACAGGCAGTCGGGGCAGGCAGGACGTTTCCACGCTGCCCCCGCCACATATTCCTTTCCGCATTGCGGACAAAAGAATGTTTTATAATGTGCTCCCATTGCTTGAACACCTCGGGTTTCAGATTTGCGTCACGGACAGCTGTGGCCAGTGCTTTTCATAGTCCGTTTTGTAGGCTACGTTGTAAACTATATTGCGAACGCCGATAAAGTCAAGCAGCTTGCAGCAGGCATCGCAAGGGCCATGCGTGACATAGGCCGTGACCTCCGACCAGTCTCCTTTCCATCCCTTTGAAATTGCGTCAAAAACCGCACGCATTTCAGCGTGTACGCTGTAGCAGCCGTCAGAATAAAATTTTTCTCCGGCGTCTCGAGCGCATTTTGAACAGCCATGTTCCGCTGCACGGTCTCCATAGCCTGCCCCAATAATCGAGCCATTGTGTACCAGTACCGCGCCGCAGTGCTTTTTGAGGCAACGGGACTTGTCAGACTCACGCCACGCCGCGCTCATGTAAAGTTGTTCGGTGGCCAGCTCCGTAAATTTTTCCGTATAGTGCTGAATCAAAGCATTCAACTGATGCGCCGTTGTAGCAAGCAGATCTTTTTCCCGCTTTTCTTCAAACGTCTTCATTCGTTGTTCATAGTAATGCAGGTTAAGAGCCTGATGTATGTATGTCCCCAGCCTTACGCCCTGAAATGCATCATGCTTGTGCAGCATGTTGAGCATGACCAAATGCACAATATGGAAAAAGGGCAGGTCATACGTTGTACCATACAGGATATCGTTGGAGCGCATGATAACGCGCATATTCAACTGGTTTTGCGCAACATGAAAATGCACGAACATTGTGCAGGGATTGTCTTTACTGATGTAGGCATGTTCCGAGTCATACAGGACCATGACAGCCTTTTTTGACATGGGATTCGAAACAAGGCATTCATAAGCATGCTCAAACTGTGTTCTATGCCGCGCATTGCGTTTGTGAAACAGCAGGTAGCCGTAGTTGCTGTTCACCGTCTGCCCATCATCAGAACAGTTTTTCCAGAATTTTGAAGCGTTCATGGCTCCGGCCAAAGAGCGGTCGCCGACAAGGTACCATGCCAGCTCATTGTTGAGGTACTCAAGGGACATGCTTCGGCCTAGAAACATGGGAAGCGTACCGCAAGGCAATTTCAGTTCGGCGTTGTGCAGGGAATAGATTGACTCGCCCTTGCGCGTGGTTTCCACGCAATCGGCCTCTCTGATTTTTTCTTTGAGCGCCTGAAAATCCCCTGCATAACGGGCATAATCGCCAGTACAAAATTCAACAAACTCATACATCTAACGTATCCTCTGTCAGCAGTTTAACCGGATAGCCTCTATGACCTTGCGGCAGTACAATAGTCAGGCGCTTCCTTGCCCGCGTAACTGCCACATACAAGCAACGCAGCTCTGAATCCGGGTCAATGTTGTACGTTTCTTCAACCGCCTTTGTAAAACCCAGATACACTACAACATGATCCGCTTCCGCGCCTTTGGCTGTGTGGATGCTTTTGATATCAATGTCCGGAAACGAGGGCAGTTTGTTAGTCTTGCTTAACAGCTGAGTTGCATACAACGCAAGATCTGTATCCTTTATCTGTGATTCCCAAGGCTTGGCAGGGTCGTAGTCAGGTGAAAACAGCTTGGACTTGCGAACGGCTTCGGTCGCTACACGCTGTTCGCCGGGAGTAGCATCCGGATCCTGAGACTGTTGCGCCAGCTTGATGTAACGAATGGCATTTTTCAGCGTCTTGTAAGGGTACTTGACCTTTTCCCCATCGTAAGGGATACCACGCAGCCACAGGTCACGTTCCACGCGCCGGACGGATTGAAACGTCCGCAACAGGACAAAGGTTGATTCACCGGGGTGGTACTCGACCGCGTCAAAATTGGGGACAATCCGGACCTCTCCCAGGTCCCCGTTGTCCGTAAATGTTTGATCTTTATCCCTTATACGAATTTGCCTTGCTACCCTGTCCGCAACTTCCCATATTTTTCTGGGCAGGCGGTAGCTTTTGCCCAATATCCTGTCAGCAGGGACGCTTACGAACTGACGAACGTCTGCCCCTGCCCATGTATAAATGGACTGATCGGCGTCGCCAGCGAGATAGATTTTCTCACAGTTGGCGAACAGCATCCGCGCTACCTGCCAGTGTATCGGCGTGAGGTCCTGTGCCTCGTCAATGTACGCGACCTTGACCGGCAACGGACTCCCCTGCTCAAGATACTCTGTGAACAAGTCGTTGAAATCCTTAATCTTGTTCACTTTCTTGAACCGCTTGTACATCTTTATGTACAGGTCAACGGCCTCGGTATCAAATTTTCCTTGCGCGGCCAGCGCATCAAAGTAATCCGGATTGACAGACTGCAATTGTGCTAGTTGCAGATAAACCCGTTGAAACTCTGTTTCCCCGGCATGGCCCATGAGTTCCCGGAACTGTTTTTCTGCCCAGCCTGTCATAAGGTTCGCGGCCTGCATTTTTGTTTCCCGAAAACAGAGCGAATGCAAGGTCCTGAAATATTTCAGTTCGCGCCACCATTCCTTAATCTCGTATTTCTTCCTGACTCTGCTCACGCCTTCATAGGTTCCGCGTTTGGTGAACGACACGAAAGCTATGTCATTGAAGTCATAGGTCTCAAGGTCCTTTTCGAGATAGGACAGCAGCGCAGTAGTTTTCCCTGTTCCGGGAGGGCCAACGAGCTTGAACACCTGAACCATTTAGAAATTCTCCCTGAGTGTTAAATCTTCATCCGTGAATCCAAGATCCATATTTGCCCTGCTGGGGTCAAGGTCCTCCAATTGCACACATTGGAACTGGTCAGGATGAAGAATATCTTCTTCAATGATGGTAAAATCCTGTTCAATTGTTTCAGCGGGAATCATCCATACAGTTATGCGGGAACCTTTAATTTCAAGCGTTTTGGTAGTAGCTCCAATATTGGAGAGCAGGACACTAATATCCGTAGTATTTTGCAGACGGTAGCTTTTGGACAGGGATAACCAGTTTGTGAAATCATTCAGGCGGAAGACATAGCCGTAAATCCTGTCCTTGAATACCAGTCCAAGAAAGACCTGGGCAATATTACGCGCAAGAACACGGTTTGTAAGGAACTCCTTAAGGTGCCCCCTAAGTATCCCTTGCGGGCTTGCAGATCTGTAGGTCAAAGGTCGTTCGACAACGACAATATTTGTCAGGGCAGAGTTCAAAATTTCTACCCAATCGGCGGCCTTTATTGGAGGCAGGGACTTATGCAGATGCCGTATGCAATAATTGTTTACCTTCCTGAAACTGGAAAGCTCTTCTTCATCATGGAAAAAGCACGCAACGCCGTTGATATCCCATTCATAATAGGGCGGGTCGGTCAATATTTGACGCAGTTCACCGAAGTTCAAACCCATGATATCGGCGCGCTGTTTGCCAAATCTGCGCTTATAGCAAACGTCCTTTCGGCAATACTGCGACAGCCATGACTCGGAGCACTTGTAACTGTAGTTGCCCCTTGCATATGAGGAAAGGATTGTGCCTTCAACCTCCTCACGAGGCAGAGGCTCCGTCAACATCTGGTTCAACCGAAGGATGTCTTGAGAGTAGCCTTCCGGGCTTGCCTGCTTGCAGTAGGCGCAAGCGTTGAACAGGAAGATGTTCCGGTTATGGTTCTCCGGGTTGACTTCCCCTGAGACAAGCAGAGATTGCAGGCAGGGCGGACCATCATGCAACGGCATGACTGCAAGCGCGTCCTCGAGCTGTTCCAGCGTGACACGCCGCTGAATGCACAGCTCCATAGCCGTGTCAAACGGCAACGGCTTCCCGGACAGATCAAACGCGCCGCGCGTCGTATGGTCGGCATTGTAGTAGGGCAGGTTGATCCAGTTGCCTACCTTTTGCGCATTGCCTTGTTTCGGGAAAATTTCTGTTGTGGCCGGGAGGCCGATAATCGCCACAACTTCCCGCAACAACGGAATAATCTTTTGCGCCGGAACGGCGTGCTTGAAGAAGATAAAGCAATGCAATCCGCCGCTTTTGCTTGTAAAGCAGGTGAACGGCAGGCCGTAGCCGTCAAAGATGTTGCAGTAATGCCGAACATTAACGGGGTATACGTCAATATCAATGGCCGCAAATTTGACTGTATTATCCTCACGCAGCGGGACAATGCCCAGACTCAGGTTGCCTTGTATGTGTTGTTCATACAGATCCTGCGTCAAGGCTTCATTGCGCGTGAAGCTCTTGCCCTTTCGCTTTTTGCCGTTTGCGGCGGGATTTGCATCAGGAATGTGCACGCCGTAGGCGCTTGTGCGCCCCTGAAACAGTTCCGCAAACAGCTCGACTCCTTTCGCCGTTGCCATGCTGCCCTATCCCATTTTGCAATAAATCGCGCGATACGAATCCCACAGCCCCACGCATTTGAGCATATTGAAAAACCGGTCGATGCCCGCGCGCATTGACTCCGAAGCACGAGAGGGGTCGACAGTCGTTTCAACGATATGCACGGCCTTGATCGCAGAGGCTTCGGGATCTGCCCATTCGGTAACGACATACTGAAAATCAGGAATCAGGAAAAAGGCACTGTAAAAAACATGCTGCCAGCCGGACAGGTATTTTTGAGGTCCCTTGTAGCTGGCCGTGGTTTTCAGGTCGATAATCAGACCGCTTGGATGCCGGGCAGATGTCACAGGGAACAGTACGTCAATTTTTCCATAGCATTTTGCCGTTCCGTAGCCTTCAACGTCAAGGACGGACTGGCCCCATACCTGAAACGTACCGCCGTGACATATGCGTGCCACCTGATAAAATTCAGGGGATCCGCTCAGGCACTCTTCAACCGGCTTCCCGGACGACATGCTCCGTTCAACAACGTCCTGAACCGCGGTTTCAAACTCGATGCCGCGCTTGATCGCTGGCGTAGGCTCAAACGGCGTGCGCTCGATTTTTGACTTGAGACCTTCGAAAGCCCGATCTTTCCATGAAGGCGGGCACTTCATGAAAAAATCACCAGCGTCTAACAATGTCGGGGTAATCATATAGGGCATTGACACGCTCCTCCATCACAAAAATAAGCTTTTGTTGGTGACGAACAACAAGACAATACGGCAAGGCGTGCTGTAAAGACAACTGGAAAAAATGCAATTGCCCAGGTTGCCAGTGCAAGTCAGTAAGGATATTGGAAAACTTTTTTCTCCGGCAGACCTTGCACTCAAGCACAAAATATTCGGCTCCACGAAAAATAAACAGATCGGGAGTCCCGGCGGAAAACTTGTTTTCCACGCGGACAGGAACCCAATAGGATTTTTTGGCGGCGTTTGTGAGGAGCGGATAAAGTGCGCTTTCCTTGTCGTCGATAGCCCCCTGATAGTCTGTGGCCAAGGCTACCAGAGGGCCAAACG
>ERZ1026957.529-NODE-529-length-17703-cov-13.100238_pt1 | contig 17703 bp, 15 predicted proteins | sample MGYA00519300_ERZ1026957 | MGnify/ENA primary metagenome ERZ1026957 (study PRJEB26926, sample SAMN06164520) | human gut metagenome | biome: ENVO:00009003; feature: ENVO:2100002; material: ENVO:00002003 | host: Homo sapiens | place: USA | collected 2012 ...
GAGATCGCTCAGTGTCTCGTGGGCTCGGAGATGTGTATAAGAGACAGATATATCTTTCCTCCAAATTATTTATCCAAATTAAATATTCCCTACTTACTATTTCTCCATTTAAAAAGAAGTTCTGTTATTCTGTCTGTTGAATTGAATACCCAAAACTTCTTTTTTGTCTTTTCATGAATAGAAGAGAGTATAACCTGTTCTCCATTAGAAACGAAAAATTCCTTTAATGGATAACTGTAACAATAAAAATATTTATCCAAATTATTCCTCCAAGTTATCATTCGATCCCACGATTCCTAACTCAATACCAAAATCTTCACTTAATTTTTCCCGTGAAATTGGTATTTTATCTCTGAACCTCCCACGACTAAAGTCGCAGGATTCTTGGGAAATCTTTTCTAATGAAAAGATATTTACCAAGCTATCCCCATAGTCCCTACGGTTCTTACATATGTTATATGTTAATGTTCTTATTCCTTCATTCAGAATGTTTATACTGGCATTTATATCCCTGTCATGATGTGTACCACATTGTGGGCAATCCCACACCCTGACACCAAGATTTTTTATTTCAGTATTTTTATATCCGCATACACTGCATAACTGAGAACTTGCAAAGAATTTATCTACATTAACAACTCGCTTGCCATACCAAATTGCTTTGTATTTAAGTTGCCTTACAAATTCTGACCAAGATACATCTGATATTGCCCGTGCAAGTTTATGATTTTTAATCATATTCTTGATCTGTAAACTTTCGATGCAGATTATATCGTTGGCTTTAATTAGTTTGGTAGATAACTTTTGTAAAAAATCCTTTCTTTGATTAGAAATTTTTTCAAATTGCCTTGCTACTTTTATTCTTGCTTTATTACGATTAGAACCGCCTTTTGATTTTTGAGATAATTCCCTTTGTAACTTTGCAAGTTTGCATAAAGACTTTTTAAGATATTTAGGATTTTTTATCATTTCTCCATTGCTTGTAACACAAAACTCTTTAATGCCTAAATCCAAACCTACCATACTACCAGTTTTCTCTAATGGTTTTATCTCAATATCAGTGCAACAAAGCGATACATAATACTTTCCACTTGGCTCTTGTGAAACGGTTGCATTAAGTATCCTCCCTTGCGGTATCTGTTTATCTCTGATTTTAATTGTTCCAATCTTCGGTAATTTGATATGCTTATCTAAATATTGAATATTGCTATTTATGCACTTAGATCTATAAGAGTATTTATGCATTTTTTTAGATTTGAATTTAGGAAAACCTTTATGTCCTTTAAAAAAATTTTGATATGCTACATCTAAATCTTTAAGAGAAGATTGAAGTGCAGTACAATCAACTTCTTTTAACCAAACTAACGCTTTTTTTAATTGAGTTAAATCATTGCTACATTGATTGTATGTTAATGTTTTATTTGAAGTTTTGTATAGCTCAATTCTCTTTGCAAGATAATAGTTGTATACAAATCTACAACAACCAAACGTTTTAGCAAGAATTTCTTTTTGGTTTCTATTAGGATATATTCTAAACTTGTACGCTCTTTCCATTTAATCACCTTATTTTATTTCATTTTGTATCATTCCTAATCTGATCGTATTCCTGCTTTGCATCATTTTTGCTGTCGGCAGGTCTGCCACCTTCTGAATTGCTATCCCCAGATTTAGTATAAGCTGTACTGTAAGGAGTAAATATATCATCATAGTTGTTATCTTTTTCTGACATCCTCCTCTGAGCTTCGTCCTTAATATCAAGTCCCACCATTTCAAATGCAGTTTCTCTTGATGCACCGAGAGTATTAAAACAATACTCGCTCAAAGTCTTTCTCATATCAAGTTCAAGTTGTTCTGAATCCGTTATTTCAACATGGGGGCAGTATGCAACAGGGTAGTGGTTGTCTTTTAAAATTTGTCTATACCACTTGCGTAATATGTCCTCTAATTGCTCCGTTATAGCATTTATTGTACGCATTAATTGAGTAACAGAGATAGATGCTGTAGATACAGACTGTGAACCACTGTCCATTAAAAATTGAATACCAAGAGTAGACAGCACCTTCGCTCTATATGTGTTATAGGTGTCTTTCGAGGTCATCTCTACTGTCGGTTCTACATACTTAATTTCTTCAACCGTAGGAGGAGATGTTACAACAACCGTACTCTGTTTCCACGATGCCATAAAGTTATCGTGGGCATAAGCCATTTCGTCAAAATAATCCTTGCGACTGTCATCCCCTAACACTTCTTTACGCATTTTCTGATGTATAATCTTTTTACCTTTAGCTTTACTATTTACTCTATCAGTATCCGCAAAAGTATCAAGCATAAGCAAATCCGTATAAGCACGAGAAATAGGAGATACGCCATATTTACGATTAAGATTATTTATACGGATTACTCCCGTGTATTTTGGATCAAGGATCGCATAATTTTCCTTATTAACAAACGCCTCGTATATTTCATTAGGGTAATTCGCTTTGACTTCATCTTCAACATCTTTGAAGAATAAAGCCTTATTTTTTTTATTTTTCTTATAGGTCTTGCTAAGTCTATCACGAAGATTTTTTATGTTAAACAGAACAACCGGCTCACCGTTGACATTATAATCTGATATTTCACAAACACCTAAAGGATATATGTCAACAGTATAATTGCTATGATCGTCATGACGAAGATAAGCAATAAAATTACCCTCTGTGTATGAAGTTACAACAGCATTTCTAATCAGCCATTTTATATGTATTCCCTCGTTTACATCCTTTATCAATTCTTTGCAACTATCCAATTGCTTCTGCTTATTTCTTTTGTCCTTGACATTACCAACATCTCCATAAGTAATCTTAATATCTGTATTTATGTTGGTATCAAGAGACTCGACAGTCTTACCGATAATATCATTCTTGTTTATCAGTTTTCTGTTATAAGCATTGATTTTTTGTACTTTCTCAAGACTGTTTTGTGTATCAGTTAATAAGTCATCTATTTCTGTAGGAGTTAATCCGCTATTAGCTTTAACCCCCTCATTAAGATAAACAGAATATTTGTCATTACTGGGATCGTATGTACTTAAAGCAATCCTCATTTTTTCTTTTCCTATTTCTTCTGCGGAGGTGACTATTATAGTACCATCGCTTGTTTTAGATGTAAAACTTATATCAAAATCGTTAGTTTCATTCGGCACTTACATATCACCGCCTTTCTAAAAATCTATACTTGAACTGAATAGCCTTGCTTTTGAGAAGTCTGCTTTTGGGGTAGTAGATAATAAATCCAATTCCAGCTTATCTATAAAATAAGAGCCGTAAGAGCAACTTGTGTATCTATCTTTCCTTTTAGACCCTTGTTCATATATCTTAATAATTCCTGTCTGTGGCATCTTCTCATATTGCAATTCTGCACATTCATTTATCATAAATTGAGTTTCCAAAAAAGGAAGCTCAAATTCCGCTTGTAAATCAACATTATCTTTTAAACTATCCACATAATCTTTATTTTGCAACAAAATTTCGTCTTTTGCCGTATTGTAGTTTACCAAAAAATCAATCTTGTTTTCTATAAGGTTTTTTCTAAAAGCAATTGCAATATCGCTATTCAAGTTTTGGGTTGCGTTAATTACATAAATACAAGGTTTTGCATTTCTGTCTTGACAAACTTTTGCATATTCGTCATTATTCATTACTTTTAAAGGAGCATATTCAACTCCTCTTTCGTCATCATACAACACTTTCTGAAGAGAATAAGCAATTTGCAAGCCGCCATTTCTAGCATCAAGTACAATGTAATCAGCTTCAAAATCTTCATATAGTTGCCTAATTCTTATCGCCTGTAAAGTGGTATCACCAATTTGGTTAGATTCAATATACGGATATTCCCGTCTATATCCTTGTTTTATTTCGACTTTATCGGTTTCAGTATCATAAACTATAGATTCAGGAATTGCACGAATACAAGAATATACCGAATTATCATTCTGGCTACCTGCAACAAATGCAATATCATTTGAGATAACTCTAATTTCGTTGTCTAATTTAGGTATCGCATATTTGTTTTTTTTGTTACTCTTGAAATCAAGAGTAGAGCGAGGATAGAAAACATATTTTGAAATTTGCCTATTAATCAGCATCTTATATGTAAAATATGAAGAAACAGAATCCCTTAATTTCAAATTCAAAAATTCTATTTTCCAAGTAGCTGGATCTTGCTTTTTTCTTTCTTTTATAAGCTGTTCTTTTGTCTTTAATTCATGCTTTAAAGCTATACTTTCATCAAAAGCAAGCATCAATCCACCATTGTGTTTCTTCATTTCGGTTAAAGCCTGTTTAGAAATATCCCACATCCAGTTTCCATCATCATACCAACTTGAACTAATATAAATATCTACAGGCTGTTCTTTTAAGTCTTTGTTTTTGGCATATTCGGATTTAAATAAATACTGTGGCTTTCTCGGCATTTGGAAAGGAGAAATTACGGAATCTTCAACTTTTTTCTTTATCTGTCTTGTTTCCTCACGACAAATACCGTTACTACGGAGTCCTCTTGCATTTTCATTAGCAACGAATACTGATATTTTTGAGCCGTTCCTAAACTTAACGAAAATGTCACTATTCCTTGTAGAAAAATCCTCAATTTCTTTTCGCAATATAGGAGACCATTCACACAACTCGTCAATTATTTTTTCTGATACAATTAGTTTTGCTTGCTTTTCTGTAGCTGAACCGATTCTAAACTTAGTTCCTTTATATAAAAGGCATCTCGCCACTGCATAAACCGCTACTATAAACGACTTTGCATCATTTCTGCTAGCAATTATGCAAATTAAGTTAGAAATACCCATTTCATATATAGCGAGTGCTTGATATTCAAATAAAGGAATTTTTAAATAGTCAATAACAAATCTGTGTAGATTCCTTTTAAAAAATGTACTCCAAGCCAAAACGTGCAATACATTATCTTGATTGCTTAAATAATGTGTGGAAGGGAATTTCTTATACAATTCAAGCTGGTTTTCGTCAGCATACTGTATCAAATCATTCTTCATAATCATCACCATCCGGTACGAAGTATTCTTTATCCCTTGTTTCACTACCTGTTTCTAAGTTAATCATAGGTCTCGTTATATGTCTGTCTATATACTCGCCTATATTGTCCCAATCTGCATACAGTTTCTTATCTTTGTAAAATTCTTCTGGAGTATAATCAGAAATAAATCCAAGTGTCATGCAGAACGTTTCATCATTACTAGAATCTTTTTCTTCAACAGTTCTTAACCCAGCTTGCTTAAAAGTTTTAGCATATTGATCTGTCAATTTAACGTATTTATCCGAATCCCCATCTTTAAGAGCCTTTATCATAAGCATATTTAAATTACAAAGCGATTTTATAAAAATTTCTTGGTTATTGTCGCAGTTGGGATTATTTTTCTTTAGCATCCTATAATGTTCATCAAGATTTTTGTAATCTGATTCGGTGAATCCTGCTCCCCATCTATCTACAGCAGATGCACTTACAGTAGATTGATCCGATTTTGCTTGTTCTTTGCTTTCTATAACCTGTCCAAGTCTATTTTGATATTCATATTTCATCGAATCAAAGTAGGTTGATCCGATAGAAGCGGTCTGCCCCAAATTCTTTTTTGCAAGATAATGAGATATTCTTGACCTATCAGCAGAAATTTGCCTAGCAGCCGTTAAAGCATCTATATGATATACCCATCCAAATTCTAAACACATATGACGAATTGCGTGTTCCTCATTCCCTGAATATAAGTCTACGAGTTTTTTATAATAAAGGTCTCGACAATCGTTGCAGATGTCAATATATCCGTCATTTGCTTGATACTTAGGATGTGCTGATTTAGAAAAATGTGTCTTTTGGTTATCCCAAGACTTCCCGCACATTGTACATTTGTATTTTTTGTCTGAACCCAAATTATTAGATAAAGGAAACCTCATCTCAACTGTTAAATCTATTTTTTGTGGAGCTGTCATAGACTCCTTTATTTTATCGTTTCTTGATTGTATATTAGCCATAGCTCCACCCCCCTTAATATTTTAAAAATTCTTCAGATAAAACCATCGTTTGATAGCTTTAAACAAAAGCCTCGTCCGATTCATCGTCTTCGTCTTTCTTTATTATGTAATGATTTTTTGTTGTGCTTACGTCATTATGTCCAAGCAATTTTTGTGCCACTTCAGCAGATTTATGTTCATACACCACTATGTTAGTTGCACGAGATTCCCGAAGCAGATGCGGATGTACCCTCCTACCAACAATTTCTGTAAAAATTCCAGTACACCATTCGTTAAAAGTTCCTTCGGCAACTTGTCTTACTGATCCATCTTTCTTTTGTTTGATAACAAACATATAAGGGCAATCATCTTCCCCACGAACTTCTATCCACTTCTTTAGCCAACACATAGCATCTTCCCCAAATTTTAATTTTCTTGGTTTGCCTACTACGCTTGCCCCTTTGCATCTAATAGTGTGAGTTTGATATGACTTTGAGACAACTTCTTGTTCGTTTCCATCTTCATCAATTATTTTGATTTTCTTTTCTTTTGGCTCATAATTAACGACTTCTTTTAAAAGTTGACGAGCCTCAGCTCTTCTACATCCTGTGCTATAAGAGAACACTAAATAAGCAAGTTTCTCCCATTGCTCACGCTTTTCTAATTCCTCACATAACATAACATATTCGTCTGGGGTAAGGGGTACTTTTTCGTGAACATATCCCGTTTTTACTACTTTCATTTCAGAAGTAACAAAAGATCTGAAAGTTGGATATTCTTCCTCATACATCATCATTACATAATTACAGATATTACTTATACAACTCTTTTTAAATTTTATGGCTGATTCAGATAGCCCTCTGTTTGTTAACCAATTAAGATATTTTACAAATTCTTTCTTCTTAATATCCAACATACATTTGTTGTTTAAATGTTCCTTAACCCAATAAAAGAATATTCTTAACCCTGATTCATAACAAATTTTGGATTTAGCAGAAAGTTCCGCTTGATTATCAAGGTATTCTTCTACCATATCTCTATTAAACTGATTAACATCTTGCCACATTTCATCTGTTATTCCATCGCTATGTTTTGCGGATTTACCATTCATAATCTCACTCCCTTTCTTGCATATAAAAATAGAGAAGTGGTAGTTAGCCACTTCTCTTAAACCATTATATCATATTTATATTCCCATACTTTTTAAGTTCTTCAGTAATATCTACTTTATTTTCCCTGCACATAGTAACAATTGTACTTGCAGCTTTTTCTATTTCGCTTTCGTCAAGAAGATCTAAAGTCTTTGGTTTAGTTCTTTTTCCGCTAGTGTTAAGATAATGTGTTATTCTTGAGTTCAAATTGATACTGTACTTATATAAAAGTTCTTTCTTAAAATCAACCCAACCTTTAGCATAATTGTTACGAACATTTCTCCCATATTTTCTAACAATAGCATTTATAAAATCCTTTCCTGCCCATTTTGAATTTTCTTGAGCAAGAACATCATTTTCCTTCTTTAATACACTGTTTTCGTTTTGAACAGCAACTATATTTGTTAATAAACCCTTGATAACCACTTTTTGTTCATCTGGCAAATTTGAAAAGTATGTATTGACCATCAAATCAGCATTACTAATATATCCACCATGCTTTCTTATTGAAGGCAAAACCTCGGCTGTTACCCAATGCTTGAACTTCTTTGCATTTGGAAGTTTACTAGAAAGAATAAGACTGTACAAGCCAGATTCGTTTATGAAAATCGTGTCTTGATCTCTTCCCAAATTATCTATGAGTCCCTGTTTAAGGGAGTCATCTTTATCAACGTGTGTTGCCAAAGCGTTAAGAGGTTTTGCATAACCCAAGATTTTAGCAACATCCTTGCCAACAAAATAAGGCTCACCGTCAATCGTGGTAGTTCTTACTTCCCCAAATTCTTCATTTTTAAAAATTTCAATTTCGTTCATATTTTACAATTCCTTTTCTGTATAGTTTTTTAAAAGTTTATTCCATATGCTTTTGCGTATTTCTTTACAATTTCAGTATCGGTACTGTAGCAACTAAAATGATAGCTACAACCATCATCGCTTGTATCGTCACAAACAAATCCGACAACATCCCCGCTGCCGTTATGCTTAATCTGCACTTTTGCATTATTTACGTTGTTCCCCTTTGAATTACCATCAAGATCAAAATAGATTATCTTGCAATCATCATCCTCGTTAAATTCTGCTATTTTTTGAGGGCAATCATCTATGTAGATTAAAACAGTAGAAGCATCATGTGCGATTATAACACCATTAGAGTTAATAGCCGGTTCAATGCTGACATTACACTCATTATCTATCATCATAAGATAAACCCTATCCTTAACTAAATCGTCAAGACCATCAAAATCAGCATAAGAAAAGCCATATCCATCTTGTATCAATTCAATGAACAAATCGTTAGCGAAATCTCTCTTGGCATAAACTGCCACGCAACCGCCATTTTCTCTTAATGATTCAAGTTCAGTGCCAATGAGACCAGCAACATCTGTGACGTCATCAAGAGAAATATTTGTACTCTTTTTATTAGTCAATCAAAACACCACCTTAGAGTGCTTTATAAGACTTGCTAAGCGTAACCTTTATCTCATCGCGAGCAGGAGAACTCCACTCCTTTGTTTCTCCTCTGAGTGTACTTACACCGCTCTTAGCAGGTATTGTTACCTTTGATATGTTCATAAAACCTATCATACTTATCTTTTCACCGCTTGCCACAGTTTCCTTGATCACTTCTTGATAATTTTCAAGAACTGTTGTGATGTCCTTCATTGTAATTCCTGTATTGTTTGCGATTGTTCTTACTAATTCCTTTGTTGTCATATTATAATTTCCTTTCTATTTAGAGGCTTTTAGCCGTTATTTTTGCTTATTGAATATTTTTGTGTTTTTGTTGCTGTTTTGTTAAATAACTCCGTTTTTATAAAAAAATTACGAAGTGGAAGAGAATAACAGCAATATAGTTTAATTTCCATTTAATCATGCTCCTTTTATCGGGGTATATAATATATCACACAATCCGTCAGATTTATCGAATATGAAAGTTTTGCATTGTCTCTTACTTCCAAATCCTTTATCTACAGCCCAATTCGATTTTGCCGAAATGGTTGGAAGTCTCTGAATACGCATATTATATTCCTCAGTCAAAACTTGCTCAGTATGCAAATGTTGTAAGAATACTTCTGTAGTATCAATTTCGCTCCAATATTCCCTTGCTTCGTCAGCAATCAGCCTTGGTAGAGTTTTAACGTTTCCATCGTGTGCAAATACAAAAAGAGTTCTCCCAAACTTAACATATTTTCTTGGAAGAGGTGAATAATCTACTGAAACTCTACTATCCATCCTAAACCATGCTTCTATGTATTTTGTTAATTTATAGCCGGATAATTTATCATGATTTCCGCTCACATACACCACTTGCACAGGAGCTTTTTCTTTTAAAATGTCGATGGCTTTAATAGTCATAGAATATAACCTTTCAACCGCATCAAAATATAATAAATCGCTATCCTGCGGAGTACCTTTTGTAGTTGCTCCTGATAAATTATCTCCGTTTAACATATCCCCACCAACACAAAAAATAATACTATTAAATTGATATTTGGAGGTTCTTGAAATTACGTCATTAATAACATAGAAAAACATTTTTTCTGCAATGTCACAATTATACTCATTTCCTGTAGAAAACATTGTTGCTTGCAAATTCAAATGTAAATCAGCAATGTCAATCAACAGACATTTATCTCCCTTTAAATAATCATCAGACGTTTCTATATTTGGCAGGAGATATTTTCTATCTAGTCTATCAAACCATTCGTTGATTTTATTATAATCCAATTCTTCAGTTCTCGGCTTTATAACTATCTTGCTTGAATATAATTCCTTAATTCCGTCTTTTTTGCTATATACATTCCAAGCATTATTTTTAGCGGAAACAAGTTCCCACTCTTTTATATCAAAACCATGTGCTTTCAAAAGACTATCAGGATTCTTTAAATCATCCTCACTTAACACCACTAACTTGTTGCTCAAGTATGAGCCATCTTTATTTATTGATATTTCAGTCCTGTAACTTGTTTCAAGACTTTCTTTGTTGCCTTTATTCTTTTCTTTTTCTCTGAAATAGTCCAATACAAAAACATTGCCGAATATTTCTTGCGAAGATGCCTTCCTAACTGTGTCTTTTGACATCGGCAAATTGTATTTTATTACTATGTCAGCCCAATCTTGATCTTCAACTCCTAACACCTTATCATGAATGTCCTGTAGACACTGCTCATATTTTTCAGGTGTCAACCCGTACTTGTGTAGTTGTTCTTCATATTTGTTAATCTAATATCAATCCTTTCGTTGTGAATTAGGCTTTTATTATTCACCCCTACATTCGCTAAGTAATTTTAAACACTTCTTTGTTTCTGTTACAAAGTAATTCTTTCTATGGTGTGACTTTGTTTTTGCAAGACCATTCTCACCAAACTTAACACCATTCTTTAAGAGATACTGCATCTCAAACTTAGTGATTCTAATTATGTGTTTTCACTTCTTTCATATAATATTTTTTGTTTTTTAATCACTCCCAACGGTTGCAATATCGCCGTTAGAGAAATATCACAACCGCCAGAACGTGACCGTAAGTTATAACTTTACGATTTCAGTACCGCCCATATTTTATACCGCATCGGAAATAGCGGTGAAGCCTACTTGATGAACGCTCATCGTTCCCCCTCCATAATACATATTTTATAAATTTTTATGAACGTGGGCGAAACCCACGATAGTTGAAGGTGAACGCAAAATCATTCTGCAATTTTTTTGCATTTTTGGCAGTTTTACTGTGGCTTGAAGTTAATTAAGAACCTTTCTTTGTCTAATTTGTACAAGAAGTTGAGTATTCTTTTTGTAGGTTTATTATAGGCATCTAATAACCTCTTGCTTGCTCCAATTCCATTTGCTAAACCCAATGAAGTTTCTATAAGCCGGTTTATCGTAACTATATTGCCTATTTTGATTTTTCTCAGTTTTTCTAGCAATGCATTAGATTCTTGAATGAGTTTTTCCGCTACAATCTTTTCGTCTTTTTCTGTTGCAAAAAGATACTTAGCAAAAGTATCATAATCTTCTACAAGAGCTCTTACTTTTGACATCTGTCTTGAGTTAGCCTTGCCGTTCATCTTAATAAAGAAGTCGGTAGTAGGGGTTGTTTCCGATGTTGACGCACCTTGTATTTTGTCTAACCATTCTTCTAACCAATTCATAGGACAGTTTAAATCTTCATTTATACGATTTCTAAGTTTGGTTTTTGTTTCGTTTATTTCAGCAAACGGTAATTCCTTACCGTCTTTTGTGTACTTAATTTCTTTAGTATATCTCATAAATTCCGGGTAATCGCACTTAACGGTTTTAATGTTGCCACTATCATCCGTCATTTTTCTGTTCATAGTCATACAAGGCATCTTGCTTATGCGTTTTATTTCTTCTTCCCCATCTATCTCGTAAAGTCTTTTACAGCTATCAATAATAATCTGGGCTATAACAGAAAGGATTACAAAATTATCATATAATTCTTTTGCTTTTTCATCGTCAGGATATTCTTTCGATGCTTCAGTCCAGTAATAAGTCATAGCCAATTGTGCAAGATTACTAGACCAACCTATACCCATTTTTGAACTTGCAAATCTATTGTCCATTACAGCATAATCACTTTTGGTGTTGTTATATGTAATTCCACTTTCTCTTAAAGAATTAACTATAGTAGGATATTTTTCGTAACACCTTTTCGCACATTCTACAATTTCCTTTTGGTTTGTAACTAACATAAAATCTGAATCGACATTTTGTTATATTCACGGCTCTTTATCCGTGACATCTCCGCTTTTCAACGGAGTATCGGACTATTTCTTTACCCTCGTTTAACGTTAGGCACTATTTTGCAAGAATAGCGGATAGCCTATATCTATCGTACTCGGCACTCGTGTTGGTATTATTGGTTTCCTTCCTCAACCATTAGTCTCTGAGCCCACCAAACTACTTTTACAGGATTCGTTTGGCTTGGTTGCTAATTATCTTATGTGTGTTTAAACCCACATTTAGACTTCAAGCAGTTCACCGAGTAGTTTTTGAACTACATTTCTGTAGAACCGACCCCCATTATATTGAGTCCATTCCATTCGCACGGTCTTGTATATCTGTTTCTATACAATTTACCGCCATTATGTTGTTGCTAAAATCAAAATATCTCGTAAATTTTTCACTGTGCTTGTTATGCAGATAGCAGATATTATTTGGGGAATTGTGTGGGTTGCGAAAGGCAGCTAAATATTCTCCATCATTAAAACGATTAGTATAACATTGTATACACCCTCGTTCTTTTAAAAGGGTAGGGTCATTAGTCCAATCTTCTCCCACAGTATATAGCAGTAACCCGTAAGGATTCCCGAATATCGTTAAATTATCCCCTTTGACTTGTATCTTACCCTTGCGTAGATAATGAACGTAATTTGAGATAATCTTTTTCTTTTCTTCTCTAAACCATTTTGAATTGCCAAATTCATTATTATGTCTGTATAAATCGGCAAGCATCTCATAGTGATTTATCTCATTAGCGTTTTTACGCAAAAACTTCTCAAATTCTTCATTGTCTTGCTTAAGTAATTCTACATAATCAATACTGTTCTGAGCGATAGCTTTTACTTCGTCTTTTGTGCAGGGGAGGGTATTTATCATTTGATAACTCAACTGTTGATACTCCCCCAATTTGCTTGGATGATCTGTTTTAACAATACCGAAGATGTCGCCATCCAAACTAACTCGATTACACCAATAAGAATAAGCTGCTTCTGGAGTGCCACCCATTATGTCAATAAACTTACGCCATTTAACAGCATTGTCAGTGGTTATAACTTTTATATCCTTTAGATAGTGCCAATTGCCAAACATATCTTGTACCTGATGAGTAGAGTAGTCATAGCCATTCTCATTACACCAATCTTTAAAGAATAGTTGTAAATGCCCTCGCAAACCACACATCTTAAAGAAATGATTGCGGAGAAGAGCCATACCGTTTACCCAATTAGGCAACAAATCTGATTCTATAATCCCCATACCATCCCAAATAATGTTCTTGACTTCTGTTTCCTTGCGTTCCACAACACACTTCTTTTTGGTGTTGCCTTTTTTGTCAGTATAGGTATCAGATTTAACTACATTTGCCATAGTCTTAAAATAGCTGTCTTGATCTTTTAAAATGAGAATGTCGTTTACCGGGATATGTAGTGTTCCTACAATTGTACTCGTTGTTAAAGGGGAATAGGCAGACATTTCAACTATTTTTGCGTTATCTTTAGCCATCTTGTTGCCCAACCCCATCGTCAGCCAGTCAAATGCTTTCTTGTAAAGTTTTTGATTTATGAATATGACTTGTCCGAGTTTTGCTTTAGCACTTGTGCGAAATAGCATATTATAATGAATCGTCTGTTCACTCTTGATATTTCCTTCCTTATCTCGTATCTTATAGGTAATATCAACCCCTTCATTGTAGAATTTATCACGGATTTCTCCACGTTTCTTCTCAGAATACAATGATTTGTTCTGTTTTACTCGCTCAATAGCGGTATTTATTCTTTCTTTTGATTCAGTAGTTATGTCCGTCTTTAATAGCCCCTCAAGCCTTTTTAATTCGTCATCATACGATCTGCTACCAAAATCAAAATCTAAACATACTATATCACGAGTGCTTTCGTTTCCATTTTGCTTGTTCTTGTGAACATCTAAACCGTTTGCTTTTAGAAAGTAACTGAACAGGCTGTTGTTGAGCATTGCTTCAGTATAAGTGAAGTAATCTCTTATCCCCAAATTTACATCATAAAGCATACCGGCACTTATGTTCTTAATTTTTATTCCGTATTCGCTAATATAAAATTCCCCCTTGTCATATTTAGTAATTTTTCTTTTACCCAAGCGATTACATTCTTGTCAACGCTATGTTTGTATGGACGGTTAGCAGTTCTATTAATATCCTCATAAACTTTATCCAAATTGCTATTAAAGTTTATGATTTTCTTATGTTTGTTTCTTAAAAGACACAGTGTTTTCTTCAATCCATTTACTCAACAGCCCTCTCATTCTTAAACTTGGTATATATATCCAAATTTCATTTCCTTCTCGTATAGCGGATCTCCAAATAAATTGCAACATTTCTGAAACAGCAAATCCGTCTTCATCAACATCGACATTATGCGATACAAAAAAATTTTTGATACCTGTGTTCATATATCTGTTTACTGGATAAGCAATAGAAGTTTTGTGCTTATAGTTATTGCTCGCTCTCATATTTAAAGCAACAAATCCCCTTCCGTAACCTTTAGAAGATAATTTTTTCTTAAAGTCTGAAAACGTAGTCCACATATTAAATTCTGTTTTAGTCTTTCTTTTGTTTCTAAAAAAGTTTTCTATATTGTTTTTGAGTTTCTTGATAACGATATTATTTTGATTTCTGATGTACCAATTTTTTGACAAATCAAACTCCATATCCCCAATCAAATTCATTTTTTCATCTTCCAGTATGTGAATCAAAGATTTAAAATCATAGTCGATTTGTTCTTTCTCTTTACAATTGGTGGTGAAATGGTAATTAGCTTGACTTGTTCCTCCAACATAAAGGAATGTGTATGGTAAATTGTAGTAGTCATAATAATATCTTTGTATTTGTGAATTGAACATATACGTCAAAATATAAACATCTTTAAAAGCATTAAAAGACTCTATCGGCAACAACCACATCATTACTGAATCACTGTAATAAGCTAAACAACCTAATTCACATAGTCTTTTTTCTTCAGAAAACTTACCTTCATAATTATCATCAGGATTTCTCCATTTTAACAGCCCGCTTGATTCATCATAATCTACAAAATTATCTTGTAGTATTTTAAAATCTTCCTTAGATATTTCATATTTTTCTATAACATCTGTGACTTCATCCATAATTAATGTATAATTTTGGTTGCGACACAAGTCGATAGCCTCACTGTCGAATCTCCGGAAAAGAGCGTGTGTTGAAATTATGTTTTCGCCTTTAGATAAAAGATATTTTATTCCGTTAAGTTTGCTCCCCATTTTTAGAGGTTCTTTAAAATTTTTAGTAGGGCAACTTTTTGTTATTCTCTCTATCTCTTTTATATAAGGGGTTATAAATAAAAATTTTTCATCCGATTTTGCTTGATTGATATAGTTGATTGCGGCAGAAGTCTTTCCAGCTCCCATAATCATATCAACAACTTTAACATTACAATTGAATTTCAATAGCATCATCCTTTCTAAAAAAAACTATCGCCATTTTTTGCAGGAATCACTGCCGTTTGGCTTTTATATTGCGGTTTATCACCGAAGGTTCTTGAAAAAGTGTTAAATATAACTGAATAGTAGAGGTTTTGTCAATATATCTTCTTTTATCAGCACAGAAAACAAATTCACAAAAGGTGATAATTACAAAAACTTTCGTGGGAATTTCCCACATAAGTTGGACATTAGCCTTTAAGAACAAGAAATAAAAGTGATTATTTTTTTTGTTCTCAACTTCTTATGTAATCTTTGATAACTTGAAGTCTCCATCTCTCAAGTGAACCTATTGTTTCTTTTTTTGGTATTTCATTCTTTTGGATTCTGATGCCAAAGTCTCTTAACATCTGGTAGGTTTCTTCAAAACTTTCATCTGTAGGTTTAGATCTGAGATATTTTTCATGTTCTCTCATTTCTCTTAAATCTTCAGGGGATCTCTTGGCTTCAATTCTTGTAAATGCGTACATTTCTTTTTCCTCCATAAATCTTAGAATTAGTTTCTTTGATGAGTTTAAGGTCTAATTTAACTCATAGCAGATAATTTTTTATTTTATCTACTATGAGTAAATAGCTATTTTATTTTTTTGCCTTTAAAGGCAAAGAGTATTGTAGACTTCTCTCTTGTCATCTTCCTCAAGTCCACAGTATCTTATTGTTGTTTCCTGCTTAGAATGATTTAACATTCTCTGAAGAAGTGTAAGGATGTAGACATACTTGTCTTTATTCTTCATAAGAGATTGATAAACAAAAGTTTTTCTTGTAGAATGACAAGATAATGTGTAGTCTAAATCAAGAGCATTCTTTATCTCATTTAAGATATTCCAAAATGCTTGTCTGCTCATTGGTTTATCACTTTTTCCTCTAGGAGAAAAAAGATAATCTTCTCTTGAGTAAACTCCTAAACTTCTCAAATAATTAGGGATTACACTTTTAATAGAGTCGTTCAGATAGATTGTATTGGTCTTTCCTGTCTTTTTCTCGGCAAGAGTAATCTTATCCTTTAAAGAACCATCTGTATGAAGTAAATCACCTATTTTGATCTGACTTAAATCGCTTATTCTTAGGACATTGTTAATAGCCATTACAAAATAAGTGTAATACTTTATATTAGTTCCTTTGTATCTCTCCGGTCTGTTTAAGAGATATTCTTTCATTTCATCTATCTCTTCAAGACTTCTTATAGGAGAAGCTGCTGTATGGCTCTTATTAGGATTAATGAGTTCTTTCCTATGTTTACTTAGGATAAGAGTATTCTGAGTTTCCTTTTTAACGCCTAATTCCTTGAGCTGTTTGTGTAAACCATCTGTGTCAATCTTAACTACCGTATCGGTACTCTCTATAGGCTTATCACAAGTAATCATATCCAGCGTTCCTTGATACATTTGTCTTTTCTCCTTTGCTATAAATCTTATAATCGGTTTCTTTAAGCCTATTATACCACTTCTGGTATAGGTTGTCAACAGAAAAGATATAATCTTTTTTCGATTTCTATAGTTTATTTTGTACAAATTTTGTGTTCTTATTTTGGCTACTTTTTTCATTTAGATATTGTTTTGATTTTCGGATGAGATAATTTCGTCACTACGAAGCATTAAGTGTAATCCACTATAAAGATAGGTTATGTCTTGCTTATAGGTATAAAAAAAGAGCCTGTTGTTAGGCTCGAAGTGATAATATCGGCATTCTGTTGGACATAAGCCAATAAAGATTAACTTTTTATAGGCTTGAAAGAATGATTTTTGTTGATTTTCTTCTTTTTTAGAGGTTAAGTTTTATTGAGTAAATTCAATGCTTTATCGAAAAATAGTCCGAAGTGGGTTTAGATATTTCAGATTTGAGTTAAGTTAAGTTTTGTAGGGCAGAACCCTTGTTAAATGAAGATTGTTGTTTAGATGTGAATTGATTTGCTTTGAGCAGAATTTTAGAGTAGTGTAAAAGTGGATTTAGTGTGGGTGAAAGCCTATATAATGAGATGTAAATTTAAACCTGATGTGTTGAATGAACAGATAAGGGAGTTATTCACCATCCGACAGCATGTAGAAATGAGAACCTGCCCCCGTCAACCTGACATAATGCCGAAAATGTCAAGTTGACAACGGCTTAAACCCGGCGCAAACGGCGCAATTTTGAGCAGCCGAAAATGCAATATTTTCCCTGTAAATTCCTTGTAAAATGCAATTTTGACTAATGATTATTAACTTTTTTGTTCGACTAATGTGTCCAATAAACGGGACAGGTAAAAATTCAACATAACAGTGTTATGTAAATCCTGTCTCTTATACACATCTCCGAGCCCACGAGACACTGAGCGATCT
>ERZ1026957.540-NODE-540-length-17348-cov-8.563812_pt1 | contig 17348 bp, 14 predicted proteins | sample MGYA00519300_ERZ1026957 | MGnify/ENA primary metagenome ERZ1026957 (study PRJEB26926, sample SAMN06164520) | human gut metagenome | biome: ENVO:00009003; feature: ENVO:2100002; material: ENVO:00002003 | host: Homo sapiens | place: USA | collected 2012 ...
GATAATAAATTAATTCGATACGATGAAGAACATCCACAAGAAGAACGCTATAATATTCTTGGAAAAATCGGAAATGTTTTATTTGTTGTATGTACGTTTAAACAAGATAACCTTGTCCGAATTATTTCCGCTCGTTTAGCAACAAAATCTGAGAAAGAGAGGTATCTGTATGGCGAAGATTTCAATGTCTGATATTTCTCCGGAATTAACTCCGGAAGAATTGCAGGAATTAGAAGCTGCTGAAAAAATGCCTGTGATTTTTGATGAAGACTGTCCTGAAATGACAGAAAAAATGTTACAACAATTTCACCGCATGGACAGTGTTGTTGTAAAAATTTCCCCGGCAAATATAGAAAAAGTAAAATCATTGGGACCGGATTATCCTTCTATTCTCAGTCATCTACTCAATCTGGCACTTAATGATTCTGATTTATTAAAAAAATGTATTTAAAACTATAGTTAAAAGCCCCTAGCTGTATGCGATCAGCTTTTTCTGCTCCCTCGCATACGGTGCAAATGTACCAAATGTAAACGTGTCATGATATGCCGCATCCTTATAAAGTGTGATCATCTATTTAAAAAATGCCAATTCCGAATCCGGCTCTTTTTCCTGTTTTTTCACATTGATCTCTTTATAATCAGGATTTACCATCAGCCACGGTTCCTGTGTGGAAAAGCCGGCATACTTATCATCGCTCCACTGTACCGGTGTACGCGCGTTGTCACGGCTGAACCGGTGCGCCAGTTCAAGTGCCTGCTCCTTCGTGCAGCCCGCATCCAGACACACCCGGTAATCATCCAGCGTGCTGATATCATCATAGGCATCAATGTCCGGAAATGCACAGTTTTCCATGCCGATCTCCTGCCCCTGATAGATAAACGGAATCCCTCGCAGGAAAAAGTACACGGCGGCAAGTGCTTTTTTGTTTTTGTCCGAAAGATCTGCCTTTGGGATGTAGCGGCTGACACCACGCGGTTCATCATGGTTTTCAATGATGTTGGACAAAAAGCCGATTTCACCCGTGCGAAGCTGGCTGTCAAACACAACCTCTTTATACATTTCAGCGGTGACTTCTTCGTTTAAATCCCAGCGTCCCTTTTTGCCACACCTTTGGATTTTCCCAGTTCAGATCCGGCTGTTTTTTGTAGAACGAGTGCAGATAATATTTATCGGTTCCCGGGATCGGCTCCCAGACACTTCCTCCAAAATAGGACCGCCAGTTGCACGGCAGCTTTCCGTCCTTTTTCTCCGCAATATAAAAATACTTTCCGCATTCCCCATCCGGGTCCTGCATGGCTTTCTGAAACCAGATATGCTCATCCGAACAGTGGTTGACGACCAGATCCATAATAATGTACATTCCGCGCATTTTTTCCTCTGCCAGCAACCGATCCATGGTCTGCATATCGCCGAACAGCGGATTGATATCATAATAATCGGAAATATCCTATCCCTGATCGACAAGCGGGGACTGATACACCGGGGAAATCCAGATGATATCCAACCAAGGTCTTTTAAATAATCCAGTTTTCCAATGATTTCTTCTAAGTCTCCGATCCCGTCTCCATTACTGTCTGCAAAACTCTTCGGTCAGATCTGGTATGCAACTTTTCCCATCCACCATTTCTTTTCCATACGTTCCTCCCAAGGACAGCAACCAGTGCTGCCCCTGCAATTTTTATTTTACGTTATAGCGGTAAACTCTTGCCTCATACGGGCGGAGCACTGCCTCTAAATTTCCCACATGGTTACTGATAAGTATCTGTGCATCTGCCGGAATCTGTGCCATCACCGCTGCCGGAATGACCACATCTTTGTCGGTAAAATTACACAGAACCATAAGCTGTTCGTTGTTCCATGTCCTTGTGTAGATAAACAGTTCTTCATTCTGCGGCTCTAACAGTTCGTATTCTCCGTACACGATAATATCGTTTTCATGGCGCAGACGGATCAGCTCTTTATAATAAGAAAATACCGAATCCGGATCGGTTGTCTGCTGCTTTGCATTGACCGTTTTGTAATTGCTGTTTACTTTGATCCACGGTGTTCCTGTGGTAAAACCAGCATTTGCACTGTCATCCCACTGCATCGGTGTGCGGGCATTGTCGCGGCTGATGCGCTTTAAATATCCCATCATTTCTTCATGTGAAACACCGCAGGTTTCTGTCAGTTCTTTATAAGCATTGAGACTTTCAATATCCCGGTAATCCTCGAGTTTATCAAAATATGCATTGCACATGCCAAGTTCCTCACCCTGATATACATAAGGCGTTCCCTGCATCATATGCAGGCAAGTAGCAAGCATCTTTGCGGAAATCTCACGGTATTCGGCACTGTCATTTCCAAACCAGGATACCGAACGCGGCTGGTCATGATTTGCCAGAAATAAACTGTTCCATGCCTTTCCCTCCAGCCCAGTCTGCCATTTTGAAAGAATCTTTTTCCATACTGGCAGTGACATTTTGTGGCTGTCCCACTTTCCAAAACGATTGTTTCCTTCCGGTCCGCTTCCCACATGCTCAAACTGAAAGACCATATTTAACTCGCTGCCATCTGCACTGGCATACTTCTTTGCCTCCTCTAATGTGACACCGGAAGCCTCTCCAACCGTGATCAGGTTATAGTGGGAAAGTACTTTTTTATTCATTTCTTTTAAATACTCATGCACATGCGGACCGTTCGCACAACCGCTGTCTGCGTATCCGGTTTCTCCCGGAATTCCATCCGGCAGTCCTTCCGGTTTGGAAATCAGGCTGATCACGTCCATACGGAATCCATCAATGCCTTTTTCACACCACCAGTTCATCATCTCAAATACCCGGTCCCGCACTTTTGGATTGTCCCAGTTGAGATCCGGCTGTTTTTTCGAAAACAGATGCAGGAAATACATATCCGTCTGTGGATCATATTTCCATGCCGAACCACTGAAACAGGACCCCCAGTTATTCGGCTCTTTTCCGTCTTTTCCTTTTCTCCAGATATAAAAATCGCGGTATGGATTATCCACGCTCTTTCTACTTTCCACAAACCATGCATGCTCATCGGATGTATGATTGACAACCAGATCCATCATAATCTTAATTCCCAGCTCATGTGCCCGTGCAAGCATCCTGTCATAATCTTCCATGGTTCCGAATTCTTCCATGATTGCCTGATAATCGCTGATATCATATCCATTGTCATCATTCGGTGACTGATAAACCGGGGACAGCCAGATCACATCAATTCCAAGTTCTTTGAGGTACTCTAATTTTTCTGTAATACCATTGAGATCCCCGATGCCGTCTCCATTTGAATCCATAAAACTCCGCGGATAAATCTGATATACAACCGCTTCTTTCCACCATGCCTTATTCAATACCGTATCCTCCTTGCCTCTCTCATATTTGAATACCTGCATTATACGGCATTTTCGCAGAATTTTCTTTCACATTACTGCGCAAAAATAAAACAATTCTGCCCTCATTTCTACGCTTAGATTATTTTTGTTTCCTCCAGCTGTTCGGTAAACGCTTCGTTCATCCGGATAATCGGTTTACGAAGTACAAGTCCCATAAAAAGTGCAATCACCAGGAAGATGCCCAGTTTTGCCAGATCTATCCAGTAATCGTTCCCATAACAGCCTCCAACCGATTCCCTCAGGGCTGCCATACTGTGCGTAAACGGCAGAAGCGGATACACAGCCCGGAAAAATTTCGGAGCACATTCAATCGGGAAAGTTCCACCGGTTCCCGCAACCTGCATAACAAGTAAAACCACACTGCCTGCTTTTCCGATATCTCCAAATGAAACCGTCAGCGTATAACTGATCGTGACATAGACTATACTTGAAAACCAGCACCCAAATAAAAACAGAAACGTATGCTCACACTGAATCCCAAGATAATACAGATCTCCCAGTGCAATCAGCGTACTCTGCAACAGACCAAGGATCAGAAATATGATCCAGCGTCCAAGATAAATTTCATGAATTTTGACCTTTTTCAGTCCCATCTTTTTTATGCTTTCCTCGGAAACGGTCACTTTTAACATTGCAACCAGCACGATTCCGCCGATCCAGATAGAAAGTGTCGAATAAAACGGTGCCATGGAAGAACCATAATTATCAATCGGATAAATTTTCTTCGTATTCAGTTCCACCGGTGCCGACAGGAAAGCACTGACCCCGGACTTATTATCATAGATCATATGTTCCAGATCCGCATAATCCCCGTTGTCTTTTGCTTTCGTGAGCTTATCCGTAATCTTTTTTAATTTATTTGCAGATTTGCGTAAAAGTTTACCGGAATCATCCAGACAGGTCTGTATTTCTGACAGATCCGATCCTGCGGTGTCCGTTAACGTGTAAACACCCTTTGCACTTGCATTGATCTGTTTCGTCAGACCTGTAAGATCTGCAGAGGTATCTTTGACCGAATCTGCAAGTTTCTGCAAAGTTCCTTTTACATCATTTTCATATTCTTTGCTGATCTGCTGCAGACGTTTCTGATTTTCTTTTACAAGGGCATCCAAAGCTTTCTTGTCAGAAATCAGACCTGTAGTGGACTTCTTCATGGAAGCCGCAGTATCGGTCAGATCATCCCGCAGTTCTTCCTGTTTTTCAATAGAACGGTTGATCTTTTCAATCATAGGCCCTATTGAAGAATCGGTTTCCGGATGTTTTTCCGAAAGCCTGATCAGATTATCCCGGAGTGTTGTAAATGACTTGATGTTTTTATCCACCGTCTTTGCTGCTTTTACAAGGGTATCCACCGTATCCTCACTGCCATTTATTCCATCTTCCACCGTCTGATCCAAAAGCAGGTTCATTTCAGAATATACCTTTTGGCCTGCTTTCAGTGCTTTGCCCACGCTCTCGGTCGCACTGCTTATTGTCGTTTTCATATCGGTAAACGTCTTTTTGGAATTTTCCAGAATCTGTTTTCCATCCGCAGACTCTGTTTTCAGTTCTTTCAGAAAATCAGAAGACGCATTCAGCAGGGACTGGGCAGAAGACGTAATCCCCGAAAAAGTTTCCAGCGTGGACGCAGTCATATCCATGTCATCCGATGCATCCCCAAGATTGTGGATCAGATTATCCACCAGCCGGTCTGCTCCGTTTGCCTCAGCCATATTAGAGACCGACTGAAACACCGTCATTGCCGTGTCGGATATTGTCTTTATAAATACCTGATTCACCTGTTTCTGGATCGCGGTTGCACCCTTGTCGGTCACTTTTGGTGCAATCGCATTTTCCTTGGCGTTGGAATAGTAAATAATTTCCGGCTTTTGAATCTGATCGGAAAACAGACTCATCATCTGGGTACTGAATTTCTCCGGAACAACAATCGCCGCATAATATTGTCCGGATTTTACCCCCTCCATTGCCTTTTCTTTGCTGGTAAATACCCAGTCCATCTGTGTATTTTCCCTTAGTGCGGAAATCACCTGTTCCCCTACATTAATCTCAAGGGGAATCAGACTTCCGGTATATCCCTCATCCACACTTGCCACCGCGACCTTTAAATTTCCCGTATTGTTATACGGGTCCCAGCTTGCCGCAATATTAAACCATGCATACAGACACGGAACGACAAGGACACCGATGACAACAATCATTGCGATTACATTTTTGCGAATCCGTTTCACGTCGTCGATGAAAATTTTCAGAATGTTTTTCATTTGCTGTTCTCCTCCTTCAAAATTTTCATCAGTTCCTCAGAACTCATCTCTCCCAAAACAGATTTCTTTTTCATCTCTTCATGCAGATATTCCACAATCAGCAGATACAGAATCAGTGCAAGTAAAGAAACGATCCACAAAATCAGATAGACCAGTTTGGATTCCAGGCTAAACATCAAAATCAGAAATACGAGTGGTATAACCATCATACAGATAAATCCGGAGCGTACCATAACCGGATAATATTTTTCAAACGCGAGTGTTTTCTCTGTTAATTTCTTTCTCCACGCATCATCTTTCATAATCACCTGCATAATCCGCTGCAGCTGTGGATTATCCCTGCCTTTGGAATCCGTCTCACAGATCATCAGATCGGTTTCTGCAAGTCTGACATCAAACAGATGATTCAGATTCATCAGAAGCGGACGGAGTACAAGCCCGATAAACAATGCGACCAGTAAAAATACCAGCAGTTTTCCCAGGCTGCTTCTATAAGTATGATGATAGTATCCGGCAATACATTCCCGCATTGCGCTGATCGAATAAGAAAACGGAAGCAGCGGATGCAGTTTCTGGAAAAATTCCGGCATCATTTCAATCGGATACGTTCCGGAAGAACCCGGAATCTGTAAAATTACCAGAAGAACCGCCAGTGCTTTTCCCATGTGTTTAAACGTCGATGCCAGTGCAAAGATCAGATTCACATAAACGAAAGAAGTTAACATTCCGGCAAGAATAAATTTTACCGGATGCAGACACTGTACTTTCAGCAGAATAATATCTCCCGCACATACGATAGCTCCCTGAATCAGTCCTATGATAAGAAACAGCAGAATACGCCCGAAATACGCACTTGTCGGTGTAAAATCCGGCACTTCTTTGTCCCGGTCTACTTCCTGTTTTAAAATAGAAACCAGTATCAGTCCACCTACCCAGAGTGCCAGGTTTGTATAAAACGGGGTCATTCCTGTTCCGTAATTTTCCACTTCATATAGGACATCTGTCTTTATGTTTACCGGAGAAGACATAAAATTGGAAATGTCTTTGGCATCAATCTTTTCCAGTGACAGGATATTCTGATACATATCCGAATTCTGCAGTGTCTGCAGATCCGTGATCGTTTTCTGCAGTTTCTGATCCACCTGTCCCATGACATTGCCCGTCTGTGTAAGTACTTTGGAGCTGCTGTGCAATGCAGATTTTAACTGATCCAGCAGATCTCTCATCTGTTTTGTCATGGATGTTATGCTATGTAAGGTTGTTGACAGATCTCCGCTTATATCTGCCAGACCTTCCAGTGACTGATCCAGCTGCGCGTAAATATTTTTGCTGAAATCAATCCGGCTGTCCTGAAAACTCTCACGGTTATCCTCTGCAAGCGTTTCCAGTGAACTTCTCGTATCTTTGGAATTCTTTAACACTTTCCGCATACTGGTATTTGCACTTTTCAATGAATTTACCAGTTTCTGCGCAGAAATGCTCTGCGTCTGCAGCTGTGAAATTTTCTGTCCGACAGATGCTGATAACTGTGTATCTTTTCCAAGATTCTGATTTAACTTTTCCAGATCTTTGAGAAGCTGGGCATTTTTCTCATTGATCCGGGTGATCGTATCGAGACTGTCCCCAACCGCAAGATTTGCCTTATCTGCCTTTATCTCAAACTTATTCAGACTCTTAGAAGCCGAGGACGAAACTTCATCCAGAAAAACTTCCCCGCCGGTCAGCCCATTGGAGAACTGTTTATAAAATTTTCCAAGTGCCGTCTGACTTTTTTCCAGCAATGCAGAAGTTTCTTTTAAAGAAGAAGAGCTGTCCTTTGCCGCCTCATCCACCTGATCCAAAGACTCCTTGAGTTCTTTGATCTGTGCATCGGATTTATCTACTTTTTTCTGAAATTCTTTTACCAGCTTCTGATAATCCGTTAAATTATTCTGAACTTCGGTAATGGCAGATGTCAGTTCCGACTGTGTATCGTCCAGTCCTCTGGTAATACTGTCTGCGGAAGACTTTACAATTTCTGATACTGCCGAAGATGCCGTGGCGGAAAATGTGTCGTTGATCTGCTGTTGCACCGTTGTCGCACCGGTATCCGTAATCTTCGGTGCAATGGCATTTTTCTTTTCATTGACATAATAGTCCAGCTTCGGGCGTTTCAGGTCTCCGGAGAGAATACTTACCAGGGAACTACTGAAATTCTCCGGAATGACGATTGCCGCATAGTAATCTCCTGCCTGAACACCTTCTTTTGCTTTCTCTTCACTGACAAACTGCCAGCCCAGCGACTTGTTTTCTTTCAGTTTTTCAACAATCGAATCGCCTGCATTCATCGTGATCACGTCGGTTTTGGTCCCTGTATCGCAATTGGCAATTGCCACCCTGATTCCCGAAGTATTTGCATACGGGTCCATGTTTGCGGCAATATTAAACCATGCATACAAAGACGGCAGGAGACATACGCCGATCATAACCAGTGTCGCGGCACGGTTTTTTAACAGACGTCGCACATCCCTGCGGAAAATCTGAAATGCTGTCTTCATTCATTACCTCTTTCTATTCTCAGTTTCTTAATGAAAAAAGGAAAATGGCTTTTTCAGCCATTCCCCTTTTTTATTATAAAGAGTTCTATATGAATGTTCAACCGAAACTTGAAAATTATAATTTATGTTTTTGGGGTTTCCATTGTATTTTCTTCTGATTTCTCATATAATATAAGTACCGAATTATGAGAAATGGAGCCATCCCGGTATATCACCCAGGGATGGCTCTTCTGTTTTCATTGATACCTGTTCACTCCTTGAGAATCGTTTGCATGGTGCACAATCAGCTGGGCGAACAAATGATCAAAAATGACCGGATTTTGCTGCATACCTTACGGCAATCAGACTTCCAGCCGGTGGTATCTTCGTTTTCCCACAGCCATCAAGCAGACCGCAGCCGTTCCACTGCAGAATAACACGGCAAATTCATTCCCTGCAAACGACAGGAGCAGATCATTTTCCATAAACCAGCCTCCGCTGGTTGCATACAGTACTGTGGGATTAAAGAATTCCCGGATAAGATCCCACACATTTCCCATCTGCACATAGGCAAGCAGATATGCCCCCATAAAAAGAAGACCCAATACCGCAAACGAAAAATAACTGTTCTGTAAAAACAACTGCACTGCGGCAGTAACAGCCGCAACGATCCCAAGCAGTCCCACAAGCACCACCAGCGCAAGCAAAAGATAACGCCACTGCTCCAGCCGCCAGAACGTGACAAACGGATACATCATCTGCAGCCGCGGCTCTGCAACCATACATGCCGCCACCGGAACATGCCACAGGTTCTGAAACGGAACCGCTGCAAAAAATACCAAGAGGGTAAACGCTGTAAGCAGTCCGGCATAAAACAGCCCACACAACGCTCCTGCAAGCATTTTCTTTTCCATCATTTTCTTTCCGGTGGTGGTCGCCAAAACCAGATCCTGCGTTTTATATATCCTCTCGTAATCCATCAGATACAGCATCGAAAGAATCATCAGAACCGCGGTCTGCAAAATCAGCTTCTTCCACAGTTTTCCATACAAAGTGGAGTGCAGTTTATACCAACTTCCCGGATAAAAGGCATACGTGCCTTCCCCTGTTTTTCTGATCTGTTCCACCCGCTTCTGCAACCTGTCATAATTGCGCACAATCCACATTCCCCAGGCTCCTTGCGGTTCATATCCACTCTTTTTTTCTTTCTGTTCCAGAATCTTACGCATATCCAGTGTATCATACATTCCGCCATAGGTCTTTTTATAGTCCGCATAGGCACTTTCATACTCCGGGCTTGCCGTCTCCTCATCCGTCACAGCCACATGCATCTGCCGCAGTTCCTTTCTCATGCCGGCATTTCCCACATAGGTATAGATACTCAAAAACTGAAACAGCCCGAATGTGATACAGACAATCCACAGAAACGGATGCCGCAGACATTTTCCACACTCTTTTTGCAAAAGGCGCATTCTTTCTCTCCTTTACACTCATCTATCGTCAGAGATCTCTGTAATGATCCCTGTGCATTTTCCACCACAGCACGCACGCGCATGCCAAAATCCACCCCAGAATCCAAAGCTCTTCTGAATAAGGCAGGCTATTTTCATCCATCGGCTTCTGAAACAGATGTACAAAAATGTGTGTCAGCAAAAAGCCAATTCCTGCGCATGCCGGAATGGCAAATGCAATTCCCGCAATGTAATTGCCTGCCGTTCTTCCGATCAGGTAAATCAAAACAACCGCAGCCAGCACAAACACAAAAACCAGCAGCATGTAAAGCAGCATATAGAAACCAAATGGCAGATTTTTACACCACAACTGCAGTCCCGTATCGTCGATACAATCGCCTTTCCAGAATACCGCCAGTCCTTTTATGACATAAACCAGTACATAAATACCAAATTGTACGATTCCCACAAAACCGCAGCAGGCCACAAGTGCCTGAAACTGCCTGTCCAAAAGTTTCCGCCCGGTAGCAGTCGTTGCATACAACGGCAGCACATGACATAACCGTTCCCGTATCAGATACGGCAGTGCAAGGATTGCAAAACAAATCAGAAGCAGAATTCCCATCATTCTCATATCTTTTTCTACAATATAAAAAATTCCACCCGGCATTAGAGAGATACTGTCTCCATTCTGTAAATTTTTGTATTCATCCAGCCGATCGAGCACCTGAAGTTCAAAAAACAGTTTTGACCCTTTTGAATCCTCAAAGACCAGACGCGACAGTTCCTGATCGATTTTCTTTTCCTCATCGGTTAAAGTATCCTTATCAAAAAATGTTTCCTGTGTCTTCGAAAATTCCTGATAATTCGTAATTTTTGCATCTGCAAGAACCGGATCCGCCGCAATGATCCGGGTGTATGCCTCTTCCAGTTCTTTTCTTTTTTCATCCAGCTTCGACCAGTCCTCACGCGGCAGCGAAGTTCCCCAGCTTTCGATCAGTTCGGCGTAAAACGGCATATCATACGGGGAATCTGTTGTCTGCCCTCCCGCCGGATAAATCGTCACTTCTAAAAACAAATGATAAAACAGCACCGTAAATACTGCTATAACAAGCAATACCCGGATATCCATGATTTTTTTACATTCTTTTATCAATATTTTCATGCCGGTTCCTCCTGATATGTAACCAGAAATACATCTTCCAGATTCGGCGTACAATTCCTACTGCCTTCCTCCGGCTTGCTGCTGTAATAACGCACCTGCATATGTTCCTGCTCCTGCCGCACAGAAAGAATCAGATGCGTGTCTTGAAATGCATCAAACGCACGGTCTTCCATCACGCACTCATACACCTTTCCATCAAGCGTTTTACAAATATTGGAAACCGTGTCCATCCGGTATAGTTTACGTTCTTTTAACAGAATCACCTGACTGGCATTCGACTCAATATCCGACACAATATGCGTGGAAAGAATGACAATCCGGTCCTTTGACAACGTTGACAGGATATTGCGGAAGCGCGCCCGCTCCTTTGGATCAAGTCCCGCAGTCGGTTCATCCAGTATCAGGATTTTCGGATCATTTAACATTGCCTGTGCAATTCCCACCCGCTGGATCATTCCTCCGGAAAATTTTTTCATTTTTTTGTCTGCCACATCAGAAAGTCCGACCAGTTCAAGCAGTTGTTCTATCTTTTCTTTTGCGGTCTGCTTTGGCATATTTTTAAGTGCTGCCAGATAATCCAGATACTGCACGGGTGTGTTGTTTTTGTAATATCCAAACTGCTGCGGCAGATACCCCAGCAGATCCCGGTATTTTTCCCCGAGTTTTGCAACAGGAATCCCATCCCATAAAATTTCTCCCTGTGTAGGAACCAACAGGGTTGCAATCATTTTTATGAGAGTTGTCTTTCCCGCACCGTTTGGGGCAAGCATTCCGTAAAGCCCATGCTCCATCTCAAGACTGATGTCTTCCACCGCCGGAAATTTTCCGTAACTTTTGCTAACATGCGAAAGAGTAAGCATCTTTTTTCTCCACCTTTCCTATTGATACGAACAAAAGACAAAAGCTTGCGGCAGTGACCGCGCCGTGCACCGCCAGCGGAACCGATGTAAAAAGAAACATCTGCACGCCAGTTTCCGCAAACCTTGCAATCACACACACACACGCCCAGACTGCGATCAGACCTGCATAAAACAGACCACCCGCACCTTTGTGACAGGCATATACACAGACCGAAGCAAACAAAAACACACTGCTGCTTCCCAGCAGAACCATACTCACAAATGCTTTTCCCGAAATATCCGTAAATAAAGCTTCTCCGGCCACATTGACCAGTATCATGATCACGCCTGCATACAGCATGCGAAGTCCCGACAGATAGCTCTGGGAATAGTGAAGCGAGCCGATCAGCTCCTGCATGTGGTTCTGCGCATCCAGCCACCATGCCAGTGCCGCAAACACCAGAAAACAGACCGGAAATCCTAAAAACACAATCATCCTCTGCGTTTCGGGCTGCTTGGCATACAACTGTCCGAGCCATCCGATTCCCAGATACAGACAGGCAACAATAAGCCAGATACTTCCGCTCTGATAAAATATGGCACGAATGCCCGGTCCCCAGTAAATTTCTTTGATTCTTTCCCACAGACTCTGCCGCTTTGGTATTGCTTTTTCCACAATCGCACGACATTCCTTCTGCATAACGCTATCCTCCGGGAATTCTACTGGAAGCAGTGGTATCTTCTGTTCTTTCTTCCATTCCTTTTCCTTCATCTTTGCACCTCCTGCCGAATCCTTTTTAACATCTGGTAAAACCGGGTCTTTACGGTACTCTCCGCAAGATCCATCTCCTCTGCAATCTGCGCAAATGTCTTCTCCTCAAAGCATTTTTTCTGAAAAATGCGAATCCATTCGCGCTCATAGGAAACGACAATATCCATAATCCGGCGAATCTCTTCTTTTTGAACCATATGCTCCGCCAGATCACGCACAGTTTTTTCCTCCTCTGTTTCCCATTGCAGGGGCTGTTGCAGTTTTTCCTTTTTATAACTTTTGCTGCGATAATAATCTGTGATCCTGTTGGCTGCCACACGGTATGCCCAGGTGCGGAAGCCCGCCTTTTTCTCATCAAACGCATAAATTCCCTGCAAAACCGTAATAAAAATTTCCTGTGTCAGATCAAGCGCAAGTTCCCTCTCTCCGGTCTGCCGGTAGGTAAACGCATAGATTTCCCGGTAGTATCGCCGGATCAGTTCATCCGCCGCTTTTTTATCCTGTTTTTTCTTAATTCTGCGGATTAACTGGTTGTCCGTCTGCATGCATGTTCACCGCCTTTATCTCCGTTCACTCAGATATACGAAATATGATACAAAATAGTTTGGATTCTGAAAAGATTTTTCAAAAACAAAAAAGAGCCGGTGCAAAATCAATTTGCACCGGTTTCCTTTTGTAACACTTTTTATGCTTCCTTCCGCAGTTCCTTTGCCGCCTCCACAAGATGTTTCAAGCTGGCAACGGTCTCCGGTACGCCGCGGGTTTTTAATCCACAGTCCGGATTTACCCAGAGCTTCTCCGGAGCGATACGGGTGAGCATTTTTTCAAGTGCTGCCTTGATTTCCTCTACTGACGGTACACGTGGGGAATGGATATCGTACACGCCCGGTCCTACCTCCGTCTTGAAATGGTTCTCCTTTAAAGAATCCAGAATCACCAGATCGGAACGGGATGCCTCAAACGTAATGACATCGGCATCCATGTCGTCGATTGCGCGGATGATATCGGTAAACTCGCTGTAGCACATATGGGTGTGGATCTGTGTCTGTGCTTTCACACCACTGTGTACCAGACGGAATGCCGGAATTGCCCAGTCAAGATATTCTTTGTACCAGTCACTCCTGCGCAGCGGAAGCTTCTCACGGAGCGCCGCCTCGTCAACCTGGATCACACGGATACCGTTTGCCTCAAGATCGAGCACCTCATCCCGAATGGCAAGTGCGATCTGATAGGTGCTTTCCTTTAAGGAAATGTCCTCACGCGGAAAAGACCAGTTTAAAATCGTAACCGGACCGGTCAGCATGCCCTTCATCGGCTTCTTTGTCAGGCTCTGTGCATAAACGGACCAGTCCACGGTCATCGGCTTTTCGCGGGATACATCCCCCCAGATGACTGGCGGCTTCACGCAGCGGGTACCATAAGACTGCACCCATGCCTTCTCGGTAAACAGATAACCACTCAGCTGCTCGCCGAAATATTCCACCATGTCATTTCGCTCAAACTCCCCGTGCACCAGCACATCGAGTCCGATCTCCTTCTGAATCTGTACCCACTCAGCAATCTTCTTTTTATTAAATTCCACATAGGCTTCTTCGCTGATCTCTCCCTTGCGGCGTGCCGTACGGTTTTTCTTGACATCCGCAGTCTGTGGGAAAGAACCGATCGTTGTCGTCGGGAATACCGGCAGCGCAAACTCTTTTTTCTGAATCGCTTCACGCTCTTTAAATACCGGAAGTCTGGTAAAGTCTTCCTCACGAATCGCTGCTACACGCTCCTGTACCGCATTGTTTCTGCAATCCGGACGGGTGGCAAACAAAAAGGTATTTTCCAGAAATGCCGCATCCAGTTTGTAATCAACGTCTGCCAGTTTCTTTAACTCTGCCAGTTCCTGCAGCTTCTCCTCTGCAAATGCAAAGTGCTCGGTATATTTTTCCGGAAGCTTTGTCTCATTTTTCAATGTATATGGCACATGAAGCAGGGAGCAGGAAGTATTTAACACCACATTGATGTTCTTCGCCTTAAGCGCATTGATCACTTCCAAAGTCTTTCCGTAGTGGTTCTTCCAGATATTTTTTCCATTGACAAGTCCTGCAAACAATACCTTATCCTGTGGAAAACCATTTGCTTCTACCAGTTCTTTTGTTCTTCTGCCCTCTAGGAAATCCAGACCGATTCCGTCAAAAGCAAGCGCTGTGATATTGCCATAACAGTCACGCACATCCCCGAAATAGGTCTGTAACAGTACTTTGCCCTGTCCCTTTTTTGCAAGGATTCCCTGATATAAGGTTTCGAATAATGTAACGTCTTCACCAGTCAGATCATGCACCAGATATGGTTCGTCAAACTGTACCCATTCTGCGCCGGCTGCAACAAACTTCTCAAGCAACCCTGCGTATGCAGCGATCACGGCATCTGCATAATCTGTGGCCTGTTTCTTTCCCACATAACGCAGGAGTTTTAACAGGGTAAATGCACCGATGATCACCGGTTTTGTGGTAATGCCAAGGGCTTTTGCCTCTGCAAACTCGTCAAAGGGTTTGGTTCCGGCAAGTTTGATCTCTGTATTATCATCGATTTCCGGTACCATGTAATGATAGTTGGTGTTGAACCATTTTTTCATGGCAAGTGCCTTGACATCTCCGGCTGCTCCCTGATACCCCCTTGCCATGGCAAAATAGGTATCCAGTGCAGAAAGTCCAAGCTTTGTGTAGCGCTCTGGAATAATATTGAATAATACTGCCGTATCCAATGTCATATCATAGAAAGAAAAATCATTTGACGGAATGAAATCCAGTCCGGTATTTTTTTGTAATGTCCACTGGGTTTTGCGGATTTCTTTTGCGGTATTTTGTAATTCTTCCGCAGAAATCTCACCGCGGAAATATTTTTCTGTTGTAAATTTCAGTTCCCGTAAAGACCCCACTCTCGGGTATCCGATAATTGATGTTTTCATTATACTCTCCTGACGTACCATGTTGTAAAGTTTCTTTTATTTGTGGCTTAGTATAGCATACGTCAGTTTTTCTGCATAATATTTATTTTTGTGCTTTTGTTATAGTTTTATACTATATCCGCATCTAAAAATGCAGCGACAAAAATCGCCGGAGAGTTCCAGTAAATCGTAATTTCATTCAGCGAATAACACTCCCATACATCCAGAAAACATTTCATCGGCGGTGTATCCGGTGTGATCAGCCACTCTGCCTTTTCATCCACCGGAGCGGAGTTTGGACCGCCCACCACAAATCCCGGAATAGTCTCGTCGATTCCATCCGAAACAGTCACACGGTTATGTGGATTCTGACAGCTTTTTGTTCCCACGGCGGTCACATAACTATAGCCGGTTGCATTCACACCAAGAATATAGTCCATCTGCGCCTGTGCCATTTTCTGGTAACGCGCTTCCCCGGTCAGAAGATGCGCAACTGCAAGGATCATGGCGCGGTTGAGCACGACCATGTTGCTGCCCCAGCCATATTCTTCTTTTGTCAGCGCGACAAAATATCCGCTGACATCTGCAATGTCACAGATTTTATCTGCCTCGTTTAAAAATGCCTGCCGGAATTTCTGCTGGCATACCTGAAAACGCTGTGTTTCCTTTCCTTCTTTTTTCTTTGCCCCAAACAGACAGGAAAGTCCCGCCAGACCGGACACATCCACCCAGCCCATATCGGTTGGATTTTCGTTTGTTTTTAAATAGTCCTCCAGCTTGTCCAGATATGCGGTGTCGCCCGTGGTCACATACAATTCCGCTGCCGCCCAGAGCCGCTCATCCAGATCCGAGGTATCCTCATAGCCACCGGTATTGCAGCCTGCTGGATTTTCAAATCCGATAAACTGCGGATGCTGCATCAGCCAGTCCCACGCACGCACTGCGGCAGCCTCCGCTTCCGCTGCAAACGCAGGCTCCCATGTCCGGTACACGCGGGATGCCAGTGCCATGACCGCAGCAAAATCCGCTGCCGCCATTGTCGATGCCGGAAACAGGATCATCTGCCGTTTGTCCTCACACGGCATCACAAAATTTGCATGGCGCATCGAAGTCAGCTTATGACAGACACTTCCATCCTCCATCTGCATTTTCAAAAGCCAGCGCAGCTCATACAGGCACTCACTTAAGACATCCGGCATCGCATCGTTGCTTTCCGGAATATTTAAGTTTTCGGTAAAACTCTCCGGAAAGAGCTGCTGCGCATAGATCATGTGTGCAAGCGCTGTAGCCGCTGCTGTGGTATATCTGCCATAATCCCCGGCATCGTGCCAGCCTCCGGTCACCTCATACTGTTTTGCATTTTCTTTTCTTTCCAGATAGTCTTCCAGCCGTACCGCTGTGCCCGTGTGACAGGTACAACGCCTGAATTTTCCGGCAAAGGTTTCTTCCAGTGCCATCCCACAACGCTGGAAATACAGTGCTTTACACAGCGTCTGGTTCAATGTATGGTATGCCTTACGGCTGATGATACAGCTTCCGAGAACCGCACCTTCCCCATCCTGAAATGTTACAGTTCCTTCCTCTGTAAGATCGGAAAAGTCAATGTGCCATACCTTATCTTCTGCACTCTCATCAACGCCTGCATATACCGCCTGTTTTACAGCGGTCTGCTCTCCTTTTTCATTCCAGAGGGACACCTTTTTGTCTTTCATTTTTTCCATTTCATCCGCGCGGTTTTCCTGCGCAAGTACTACAATCTTGTGGCCTTTCGGCAGATACCCTGCCTGATTTGCATAAAATCTGATCATGTTGATACTCCCTGTTTTTCCTACAAAAAAAGCAGTTGAATGGTGAACTACCCATTGTCTAAAGCCAATGGGCTTCCTGCTTCGCAGACCTCGTTTCTACGTTCCACTCCGGTCGGAGCAGAACAAACATCCACCGGATGTTTTGCTCCCTACTATCTCCACAGGCGTTAATTCGGGCAGTCCCTGCCCTATATTGTTATTTT
>ERZ1026957.549-NODE-549-length-17181-cov-9.532991_pt1 | contig 17181 bp, 9 predicted proteins | sample MGYA00519300_ERZ1026957 | MGnify/ENA primary metagenome ERZ1026957 (study PRJEB26926, sample SAMN06164520) | human gut metagenome | biome: ENVO:00009003; feature: ENVO:2100002; material: ENVO:00002003 | host: Homo sapiens | place: USA | collected 2012 ...
TGCGGCAGGCTGCTTCTGCTCCGCCGAAGCCTGTTGCAGCTTGGAGCGGACGGAGGGACGCCGGAGGCTCTGGCTGCGATCCTCGTCCTTGCCGATCAGGGCATACACGCCCCTGCGGTCTTTGAGGGTCGTGAGGGCAAGGGTGGAAAAGGGCAGCAGCTTTTGCAGCGCCGCCGTGTCCTTTGTTCCGGCGCGTTCCATGAAGTCACGGGACACCTCTGCCATGAAATGCGTTCCGCCGGGGCTGTTGGGCTGCACAGGCTCTTGCAGCTTGCCCAGCAGCCGCGCCGCCTCCGCTTTGATCTCGTCGGCGGTGAGGGGCTGGCGCAGCCGCTGCTCCTGTCGCGCCTGTGTGAGAAACAGGTCCGTCAGGCCGGGGTGGGAGCTGACCACAAACTGCACCGAGCGGTCGCTATCCATGCCGTCTTTGTTTTCATAGACGGGGATGGTATTCGCCCAGCGCTTGTTGTCCCGCGAAATGCGTCCGTCGTAGTCAAAGTGACGGACGGTTGCCGCCAGGACGTAGAGCATCCGCTCCTGCCCGAACTGCTCCGCCACCTGTCCCACCGCCGCAGTGTCAAGGCGGTTGTCCCGGTAATTGTCCCGGATGGCGGCTTCAATGGCGTCCTTACAGCTCACATTGGCGCGGAAGGACGCGCGGTAGGCGTCCAGCTCCCCATTCTCCCGCGCGTGATCGGCGGGATAGGGATAAACCGGCAGCTCCCGGAGCTTTTTTGCTTCGTCTTTTGCCGTGTCCTCTATGCTGTCGCGGATCGTGTCCATGTAGCCGGTTTCCAGATCGGAGAACTTGTCGTAAAGGATCGCCATGGGCGAGGGGGACAGCAGCAGCGCCCGCGTTTCCGCCTCGCTGAGCGTCAGCTCCTCCATGCTCATCAAAATATCCTCCCGCACGGTGTATTCATAGCTGTGATGGAGGATTTCCTCCGGGGGCTGGCCCTTCAGCCAGTCCCGGTACTTGTCCTGCTCCCGCGAGAGCTTGTCGTATAACGATTGCTGTAATGCCTCGTTCATATTCATCGTGCCTCCTGTTCGTGAGATTTTTTCCGGTCGCCCGCACCGTGGACGCTGGGCGCTTTCAGCTTGCCGAGGACGGAGGGGCGTTTCGCCACCACATTCTCCGCCGCCTGTTCCATGGGCGTCCGGTCGTCGATGTTCAGCTCGGCGTTCAGCTCCGCCAGCCGCGCGGATTTTTCTTTCAGCTCCGCTTCTTGCGGGAAGGGCTTGCCCAGCTCCGCCTTGGCCGTTGCAAGCTGCGCCTGCACGTTTTCAAGCCTGCCCTGCACCGTTTTGTACCGCTCCGGCATCTGGGCGAGGGCGTTGTCGATGCGGACAAGGTTGCCCCTTGCGTCCTTGCCCAGCTCTACCCGGTGGCTCATCTTCCCCTTGAGGGTGAGAATGAAGTCCTTGCCGAAGTTTTCCACGGTCAGCGACATAGAAAAGCCCCGGTAAGTGCCGATGGGAACACTTTCGAGGCCCTTTGCGTCCTTGAACGCTTCCAGAATGGCAGCACCGGCATTGTCCTTGTCGGTGAGAAAGTCGCCCTTGACCTCCATACCCGCAAAGCCGTCCTTCGGATGCGGGTGGGCCTCCAGCGTTCTCATATCCGCCTCAAAGCCGGAGAGGAAGCCTTTGTTTTCCTCGATCTGCGCCGGAAAATGCCGCAGGATGTTGTCCTCCAAGCGGTACTGCTGGCTCTGGTGATTGGCCTTCATCAGCCGTAGCCGCGCCACGTCCACATCGAGGTCCATCTTTTCACGGATGCGTTCGTCTCCGGCGCACAGCGCCTTGATCTCGGCATAGGAGAGCGCCGCCTCGTCAATATCCTCACAGCTTCTCACCGGGGATTTTGAGGTCATGATCTGGGAGATGAACTTCTGCTTATTTTCCACCGTCTGCCAGAGGTAAGCGTCGAATGTGGATTCCGTGACATAGCGGTAGATATGCACTTCTTTGTTGCGGTTGCCCTGCCGGATGATGCGCCCGCTGCGCTGCTCCAGATCGCCCGGCCGCCACGGGCAGTCCAGGTCGTGGAGCGCCACGAGCCTGTCCTGCACGTTCATGCCCGCGCCCATCTTGAAGGTGCTGCCCATGAGCACACGCACCTGACCGGAGCGCACCTTTGCAAACAGCTCCTTCTTTCGGACTTCCGTATTCGCCTCATGGATGAATGCGATCTGCTCGCGGGGGATTCCTCTGGCAACGAGCTTTTCCCGGATGTCGTCGTAGATGGTAAAGGGTGGCTCCTCCGGTTCGGTTTCCGCGTCAATGGCAGCCTCCAGCGCGTGAAGCTCCGGGCTGTCCGTGCCTTTCGCGGCGATCCTGCCGCTCTGCGCCGCCTTGCCCTTGGGGGTAGACAGGTCACAGAACACGAGCTGCGTCAGCTTCTCCGCCTGTCCGTCCTGCCAGATGCGGTGGATGTTGTCCACGCAGCGGTTGACCTTGCTGTTCGGGTCGTCCGGCAGGTCGGGGTTGATTACCCGCTGGTCAAGGCCCAGCTTGCGCCCGTCTGAGGTGATTTTCAGCATATTGTCCTCCGTGGGAGCAATCGCGCCGGAATGCACCTTGGCGGCGCGTTCGGACAGCTCCTGCACCATCTGCTGTTGCAGCGCCGTGGGCTGGCTGACCTCGTTGTGGTAGACAGGCGTAGGCGTGGGAAGGTTTAGCTGGTCGGAGGTCTTGATGTCCGCCGCCTCCCGAAACAGGTTCATCAGCTCCGGCAGGTTGAAGAACTTGGCAAACCGGGTCCGCGCCCGGTAGCCCGTCCCTTCCGGCGCAAGCTCGATGGCGGTGGTAGTTTCCCCAAAGGCGGAGGCCCAACAGTCGAAGTGGGTCAGGCTGTTGCGCTTGAGCATATCGTGCTGCAAATACCGCATCATGGTATACAATTCCGTCATGGAATTTGAGATGGGCGTACCCGTGGCGAAGGTGACGCCCTTGCCGTGGGTGATTTCGTCGATGTACCGGCATTTTAAGAGCATATCCGAGGATTTCTGGGCGTCGGTTGTGGAAAGCCCTGCCACGTTTCGCATTTTTGTGTAGAGGAACAGGTTTTTGAAGCTGTGCGCCTCGTCTACATACAGCCGGTCTACGCCGAGCTGTTCAAAGGTCACAACGTCGTCCTTGCGGGCGGCGTCATGGAGCTTTTGCAGCTTGGTTTCCAGATTTTTCTTGGTACGCTCCAGCTCCTTGATGGTAAAGCGCTCGGCGCGGCTGGCCTTGAGTTCTGCAATGCCGTCCTCGATCTCCCATATCTGCTCCTGCAAGAGCCGTTCCTGCCGCTCTCTGGACACGGGGATGCGCTCAAACTGGCTGTGGCCGATGATAACGGCGTCATAGTCGCCGGTGGCAATGCGGGCGCAAAACTTCTTGCGGTTACGGGTTTCAAAATCCTTTTTGGTGGCCACAAGGATATTGGCGGAGGGATAGAGCCGCAGGAACTCCGAGGCCCACTGCTCCGTCAGGTGGTTCGGCACCGCAAAGAGGGATTTCTGGCACAGGCCGAGGCGCTTGCCCTCCATGGCGGCGGCGATCATCTCAAAGGTCTTTCCGGCCCCCACCTCGTGTGCAAGGAGCGTGTTGCCGCCGTAGAGGTCGTGGGCGATGGCGCCCCGCTGATGCTCCCGCAGCGTGATCTCAGGATTCATGCCCGGAAAGATCAGGTGCCTGCCGTCATATTCCCGGGGACGGGTGGAATTGAAGCGCTCGTTGTAGAGCTGCACCAGCTCCCGCCGCCTGTCCGGGTCCTTCCATATCCAGTCCCGGAATGCCTCCTTGATGGCCTGCTGCTTCTGCTGGGCGAGGGTGGTTTCCTTGCTGTTGAGGACGCGCTTTTCCGTGCCGTCCGCATCCCTTACGGTGTCGTAGATGCGCACGTCGCGCAGGTTCAGCGTATCTTCAAGGATTTTGTAGGCGTTGGCGCAGTCGGTGCCGTAGGTCATGCGGGCGTTGATGTCGTTGTAGGGGATGCTGTTCTTGCCGGAGATGTTCCACTCCGCCGTGAACTCCGAGTAGTTGACCTCCAAGGAGCGGCGGGCATACAGAGGCGGCTCCAGCAGCTCGAACATGAACTGCTGAATGTACTTTTTGTCGATCCACGTTGCGCCGAGACGCACCTCGATCTCCGAAGCGTCAAGGTCTTTCGGCTGTGCGGCGCGCAATGCCTCCACGTTGGGCAGATAGCCGGGGCTGTCAACGGCGGCGTTCTCCGCCTCCCGCAGCTTCTGCCGGACGTTGCCGGAGAGGTATTCGTCCGCTGTCTGCCAGTCGCCGTAAACAGGGTCGAGGAAGATGACGCCGTTCAGCTCGTCGATGATGTCGTCCTCACTCTTGCCGGTGAGCTGGGACATATACGCCATATCCACGCGGGCTTTTTCCCCAATGGACAGGGCGAGGGCTTCTGCGGCGGTGTCCACGCTGGTAACGGACTGCCGCTGCCGGATGGTGCGCTTGGTGAACATATCCGCCTTGCCCTTGAGCTTGGTCTTGTCCTCATCGTCCAGCATTTCAAGGGAGCAGAGCAGGTAGTAGGAGCTGTCGTCTGCAAAGGCGAGGGCGTTGCCGCGGCTGTTGATGAGGCCGTATTTCTCCGTGAAGCGGTCATAGAGGCGGTTGAGCTTCTGCTGCTCGGCGCGTATGGAAATGTCGTCGGATTCCCACATCTGAAGGTCGATGAGCCGGTGAACGCAGTCCCGCAGCTCGGCCATGCCCTTGACGCGCTCCTTTGCGGTGGCGTTCAGGCTGGGCTTGACCATGACGGAGTTCTCCCGGTAGTACACCTCACCGTCCACCACGGCATAGCTGTAATTCTTCACGTTGGGGTTTGCGGGAATGGTATCCTGTATGGTTTCGTTCTCACCGAGGTCAGGCAACTCTGCGGCTTCGTACTTGCCGCCGATATTCTGAATGGCGTATCTGAGCTGCGTGGCAAGGTCCAAATCCTCATACGGTTCCACAGTAAAGTCCTGCCTGCCGTACTGCGTGCTTTCCGAGGTCTGCCGTCCCAGCACCATCTCCGGGTGTTCGAGGAAATACTGATTGATGGAAAATCCGTCCTCATTTTCACCGAGATGCACCCAGTCAGGTTCAATGTCGATGGGTCTGTCACGCTTTTGCAGGAAGATGATGTCGGACACCACCTCCGTACCGGCGTTGGCCTTGAACGCATTGTTGGGCAGGCGGATCGCACCCAACAGCTCCGCCCGCTGCGCGATGTACTTACGGACTTCGGGAGATTGTTTGTCCATCGTATAGCGGGAGGTCACAAAGGCGATCACGCCGCCGGGTCGAACTTGGTCGAGCGTCTTGGCAAAAAAGTAGTCGTGAATGGAAAAACCGAGCTTGTTGTAAGCCCGGTCGTTGACCTGGTACTGTCCAAAGGGCACGTTGCCGATGGCAAGGTCGAAGAAATCCCGTCTGTCGGTGGTTTCAAAGCCTGCCACGGTAATGTCTGCCTTGGGATAGAGCTGCTTGGCGATTCTGCCGGTGATGCTGTCCAGCTCCACACCGTACAAGCGACTTCCTTGCATCTCCTGCGGGAGAAGCCCGAAAAAGTTCCCGACGCCCATGGCAGGCTCCAAGATGTTGCCGGTCTGGAAGCCCATGTTTCCAACGGCTTCATAGATTGCCTTGATAACCGTGGGGCTGGTGTAGTGAGCGTTCAGCGTGGAAGCTCTGGCGGCGGCGTATTCCTCCGGGGATAGCGCGGCGTACAGCTCCGCAAATTCGTCTTTCCAGTTATCCTTGCTTTCATCAAAAGCGTCCGCAAGCCCGCCCCAGCCAACATAGCGGGATAAGACCTCCTGCTGTTCCGGGCTGGCCTGTGCGCCCTCAAACTCCAGCTCCTTCAGGAGATTGATTGCCGCCATATTCGCCCGGAACTTCGCCTTTGCGCCGCCGATGCCTAAATTGTCATCCGTGATACGGAAGTTTTCCGCAGGCGGCAGCGGTGCGGGCGGGTCATGTTCCGGCTCGTCAAAGCGCAGGGTACGAATCTCTACATCATAGGGGAGGTTGCTTTTGTCACCGGGATATACCGCCACGGTTTCCGTGGTAAACTGTGGCTGCTCCGGTTCAGTCGCCTCCGATGCTGGCTGCTCAGGATGAGAAATATCTGGTTCAGGCTGTGCCTGTGTCCGGCTCTGCGCCTGCGCTTCCTCCAGAAAAACGGCGCGCAGCACGGGAGCGGCGTCCGGCCACAACAATCCGAGGGCGTGTACGCCCTTTTCCCCATGTACCTGCGCCTGAAAGCCGCTTCTTGAGGTGATGAAATCTGCCTCGGTGCCGTCCTCCAGCGTCATGGTGTCCGCGTCCGACGCGGCGAAAACGTTGGAAAGATACGCACCGATGGCGGCGTTGCCCTCGCCCTGCCGGAACAGCTCCCGCACCTCGTCCCGGATGTCAGGCGTGAGGATGCCGTTCATCAGGAGGTCACGGAGGTCGTCGTTTCTGCTCCGTGCGGGAAGGAAATCTGTTATGGCGGCGTTTCTCTCATCCCGGCGCAGCAGCCGTTCAAAATTCTCGCGGCTTTCGGCGCGGAATACGGGATAGCGGAGTGCTGGGTCACGAAGCTGCACATTGAGCGCGCCGACCTCCGTGATCTCAAAGGGGGTGTTGTCCAGATAGACGGTATCGCCCACGGCATACGGCGCACGGAAAATCATGTTTTCCTGTTCGTTTTCGGCAGTGATCTCCTTGACAGGTTGCGTCTGCTCCGTAGCGAAGAAATAGCCGGTGTCGAGGTAACGCTCAAAAACGGTGCGGTCTACGCTGACCGTTTCCTGCTCCGGGACGCTTGGCAGAGTGTACCAAACATTATCTTCGTCTACACGCTCGACCACCATCAGAGTATCCCGCTGTTCGGCTGTGGTGGAGGAAAAACCGTCGCCCACGCGATAGGCATTCCCCAGCGGCGTTGTGAAAACCGGCGCGTCCGGCTCCATACCGCGGCTGCGCTGAATACTGGAGAGGTAGTCAATGGCGTTAGATTGCTCCGCGAAGCGAAGCACCTGCCCACCCTCCTCATAGAAGCGGTCAAGGGCCGAGTCCCAGATGCCGGTAATGCCGCCCTCATTGGGGTGCAGACGGATGGAAAAACGGTCCGGTGAGTCCATGTGCGCCGCCTGCGCTTCCTGCGCCGCGATTCTCTCCACGTCCGCCATGACCTGCCGGACGAAGGGGCTGTTGCGATTAGCTTCCGCATCCACAACCTGCCCATTTACAATACCGCGTTCAGCAAGCGCTTCCCGGATGGCGATGGGGTCAATATTGTCAAAGTTGTCCTGTTCCTGCTCGGTGTAGAAGCTATCGGATTGAATGAGTTGGGCGATACGCCGCTGCACCTTCGGCCACGTCAGTTCAACGGTTTCCGGGCTTCCGGCGCGGACGATAAAAAGGCTTTTGCTTTCATTCCCTCCATACTCGCGGGCGAGCCATGCGGCGGTTTCTTTTTCGCGTCCGTGCTGCTCCATATACCGCACTACGGCGTGCTTGCTCTCGATATTTCCGTTCCATGCACGGAGTGCATCGTCTATATCGTCCTGCGAGAGCGGACGCAGCAGATCATGGAGCCGCGCATAGGTTCCCTCAAAAACCTCTCGGTGCAGGCGGCTGCGGAACTCCGGCATATCCGAAAATAGCCGGATAAGCTCCATATCTTTTGAATTGAGAACGGCGCGGCGCACGGCGGCATTACACTCGATTTCCGCATTTTCCCGGTCGGAGTGCCCGCAGGCGTTGCGATAGGCCGTATCCTCCGAAACCGCTGCCATCACCACCGGCCTGTAATGCTCCAAACGTTCCTGCACCGTGGGCTGAACTTGCTCTGCGGCGGGATCGCGGAACACCCTCGTGCCGTCCGCGCCGAACTCTGCTTCATAAGCATTGATGGCGGCTTCTGCTTCATGGTCGATAGAGCGCAGCGTGTAAATGTGGCGCTCACCTCTAAAGTCTGGCGCTTCGGCAATCGTCACATCATACTTATCGCGCAATTTCTCTACATACATCTCTAAATTGTGCGACGGAACGCCGCACATTTCCACACGCCCAGCGCCGGGTATCGCCCTTGTGGTAAGGTTGAGATCAAGCAGCTCCGCCGCCTGTTTTGCGTCCTCGCCGTACATCTCAAAGAAATCGCCCACCTGAAACAGCACGATGTCGTCCGGGTGGGCTTCCTTGATGGCATTGTAGTCGGTCTGTGCCTGTGTTGGCAGTTCACGCTCTGCTTCCTTTTCCCGCTGAAGCTGGGCGTAGCGCTCCTTTTCCCTTGGAGAGAGGAAGCGGTCCTTCTGAATGAGGCTGTCAATCCTTGCGGCCACCTTCGTCCAGCTTAGCTCCACATTGGCGCAGTCTGCTTTTTTCAGGACAATTCCGCGGCTGTCGTGGCTTTCATCACTATGGGATGCACCGGAAACGGCATGGGAGCGCCCGCCTATGCCGTACTCATCTTTGAGGAAAGCTGCCTTTTCCTTGCCGGTGTGGTCGGCGGTGAAGTATTCGTAGATTCTGCCCTTGCCGCCCTCCACGCCGCTGCCGCGGTCAAGGGCGTGGTCGATCTCGTCCTCCGTGATGAAGCGCCCCAGCTCCGGCACTGCGGTCATTTCGGAGGAATACTCCCTGCGGGGCAAGGACAGGTCCCGCAGGCTCTGCCAGATGTTCTCCAGCTTGTGGTAATGGAAGCGCAGCAGGCTTCTGTCCTGCTCATGTGCGGCGTAAAACTGCGCGAACTCGCCGGAGAGCGTTTCACGGAAATCTGTGTTTGTCAGTTGCTCCGCCAGCCGCGCCGTTTCATCAGGGAATCCGCCGCCCCGCAGCGTATCCATGCAGGAGAGATAGCCCTGCTCCCGCGCCTCGTCGCTCAGGTCGTGTTTCAGATACCAGAGGGCTTGGGCAAGCTGCATCCGCTCATGCTGCCCTGCCTCGGCAAGCTCCACATTGGAGGCATACGCGCCGTTGTCCATAAGCTGGGAAATACGCGCGGCGGCGTCCTTCCATGTGATCACCTGCGCGCTGCGCACATACTCCGCGCTCCTGCCGGGGGCGATGTGGATGCCGTCTACGGCGTACCACGCGGAAAGCTCGCCCTCCGGCGTCTTAAAGCCGTTGCCGCCGTGGAAGGTGTTTTGCAGCAGCGCGGCAACGTCCTCCATAGACTTCTGCTTCTGGAACGCGGCGGCAATGACCATGCGGGTATCGTCCTCGTTGCCGCCCAGCCGCAGCACATGGTCAAGCTGCGCCTGAGAAACGGAAAAAGCGAAGGGCGTCTGCGCAACGCTCTCCGCTTCTTCTATGGCTGTAATCTGTTCCGCTTCGGTGGGGAAAAAGGATAGCTGACCGCCCCGTGCGGGGTGTTCTGTTATGCGTAGATCAGCTCGTCCAGAATAATCTCCTCGGCCTGCGCCTTGCAGGTGTTCATCAGGCCCACCCATTTCATCGGGTCGCGGGCTTTCAGGCTTTCCGTCGCCCCCGCTTCCGCCGCCAGCTCCGGCATCATCTGCTCCAGGCGGCTCTGCGCCGCCTGCTCGATCTCCAGCAGGTGCGGGAACAGTGTCTCCTCCAAGATCATCTGGTTCCAGAGGATGGGGCGATGCTCCTTCAGGTACTTCTGGCGCATCCGCCCGTACTTGCCGAGGGGCTGCTCCGGCACCTCGATCTTCAGGTCGGGAATCATGTAATCTCCGTTCATCGTGTAAGTCAGGTTGTTCTCCATGCTCTGCCGTCCTTTCCGCGCTGTGTTCGCGCTCATAATTTCGTATGGTAACTTCGATCTGCCGCAAAACCTGTTCGTTGATCTCGCTGACCGCCGTGCCGAGTGCCGCCACCGTGCGCGGGGTGTTGAAATCAAAGATGCTGAAAAAATCCTCGTGTTCAAAGTGATCCTCCGGCTGCATCCCGCAGCGGGACATGAGGGAGTAGGTGATGCTGACCGCCGCGGCGTTTTTGAACGCCACCTCGATGTTGTAATCATCATACTCCTCCAGATAGGAATCCGCAACGATGCCGAGAATGTCGCGGGAATGGTCGCGCCAGTATTCCGCAGCAAGCTGAGAAGCGACGCTCTCGAACTGCTCCGCAAGGCCGTTTTTGCCGGAAACGCTGTAATTACGCTCCAGCATGGCGCTCACGCTGTCGGTATGCGCGTCTTTCAGCTCCCACAAGTTGACGCGGCGGGCGTTTTCCTTTCCGCCGGTGTCGGAAACGTCAAAGACGTATTTGAGCCTTGGCTTGTAGCCGGTAGCGTCAATGAGGGCGATGCCCGTGCTGCCGCGCCGGACATAGCGCCCCATCTTCTCATTCCAAAAGTCATACTCGGCGCAGGCGGTGGCCTCCGGGCGCTGCATATAGATCATGAGCTGCTCGTTGTAGGGGTATTTATACAGCCTTGCGGCGGTGGTCAGGAACGCCGTCCACGCCAGATGGCTGCCGGTGATCTGCCGCGCGGTGCGCTCCGCCAGCTCCGCATAGGCTTGCAGTTTGTTGGGCATAAGCAAAATCCTCCCTTCGTGGTTTTATCGGGGTTTTCATTTTTCCAAAGGAAACGCGCCGGACGATACATTCTTCATCCGGCGCGCTCCCAGCGGCGAATCTGTGATTTTTCCGGCTCTTGACCGTAAAACAGTCAGCTTTGCTCAGAGGTCAAAATCCGGCGTCAGGTCAAGGGCGGCGTACTCCGCGTCGGTAATGTCGCGCAGCTTTGCGAGGGCGCTGTCCGTCAGCTCCCGCAGCTCGGCCTCCTCCGCGTCCAGATACCCCCGCATTTCTGTGAGGTCCGCAATCAGCCCCTCGCGGGTGCCTGCCGCGTTGTAGATGCTCATAAGGCTGACTTCATCGTGGGTGAAATGCTTGTCGTTCATATCAAAGCTCTCTTTCCGCGCTCCGTTTGGGCGCTGTTTTGCTTTTCGCCTGCTCCGGCGTCCTTTCCCTGAGCTTTTCCAGCACGGAGGGCTTCTTCTGTTCGCGGTGGGAGGCCGCAGCCAGCTCCGTCAGGGAGATGGAAAAGCCCGCCTTGACCTGTGCCTCCAAATCGGCCACGGTGGGCTGCTTGGGGCCGTTATTGATGATGCCGTCGATCATGCCATAGTCGTCCTCCATGGCCATCTCCGCATTTTTGAGATAGTTCTCCGGCTTGAGGAAATTGGGAAGCTCCTGGAAGCCGATGCTGTCAACGTAATGACAGGATACTACGCCGTTTTGCTTCAAGGCAACGATGTCGCTGACGGATAGGCTGTGTCCCTTGAAATCCGCAGGGTGATCCACGTTGAACCGCTGATAAATCATATCCAGATTGGTTTTGTTGTCCCCATAGTCGGCAAGCCCGCCGGTGTAGATCGCGTCGTAGCCGCTGCGCTCCGGCGTGACTCCCTTGCTTTGCAAGTAGTCATAGTTCATGAAGCGGTAAGCGTCCAATTCACCGCCGCGCCGGATCTGGTAAATGAGGAAAGCGTCCTGCGGGTTTTCCAGAAACAGCTTCTCTGTGTCCGCCTGTTCGCTCAGCGTCACAACGCCGCGCACCGCGTCCCATTCCTCGCGCTCCACGCCGAACACGCCGGTGTGGGAGGAAATGTCCTCGGCGTCCAGCGCCATGGCCTCGGTGTTGTCGCCGTAGAGCAAAAATACGGGAACGTCCTGCATGAACAGCTCCATGGCGCGCTCCTTGGTCAGCGGCAGCATGGTATTGCCGTCCGTGTAGCCGTACTGATACATTTCCTGAAAGCCGATGCTGGTATCCGGCATGGGATAGCCCTGCTCCAGCTCCGGCAGGGGCGGCAGCTCGGTCATTTTTTCGTCCATTTCCGCCTTAGCCTCCGGCTGCGGCTCCTCCTTTGCCCGCCATTCCCTGCGGAACAGGCCGTTGAAGCGTTCCAGAAGCCCATGAGAGCCGTCGTCGATGCCGATCTCGTCTGCCAGCTTGACGAGCTCCGCCAGCTCCTTCCGCAGCTCTGCGTCCTCACCGGCAAGCAGCCGGTCCGCCACCGCCTCCGCTGTGGGTCTGTCCGCGCTGTCGGGAACGTTCAGATCCCGGCGCAGGAACGCCGCATATTCAGCGGCGAAGGCCAGCGCGTCGGCGCGTGAGGGCGGGATGGTGACAAGCTCATATTCCGTGTCCTTGGGAAGCTCGATGCCGCGCTCCTTGCAAACCTCCGCGAAATGCTTTTCCACGTCGGTGATGATGCCGTTTGCGGTTTTGCTGATGGTGTCCAGACTGGCGCGGAACTCCGGCAGCTCGGCGTTTTTTGACCATGTTGCCACATAGCCGAAGCTGTTCGCGCCGGTTTCGATGCCAAAGTAGGCGCAGACCATGAAGGAGATGCTTTCGGCCTCCACCTCCTCGGTATTGCGGCCCTTATGCCTGCGCTCCGCTGCCTGCTGCAAGCCGTAGTTGTGGAGCTTGGCGTGGGCGATCTCATGGACGGCGGCGGATACCGTCTGCACCTCGCTCATGCCCTCCCGCAGCGTGATGCTCTGGGATTTGGGGCTGAAATAGCCGTCCACATCGGCGGACAGCGGCTTGAACTCCACCGGTACGGGAGAGGAGCGGCGCAGCGCCTCCATGAACGCCTCATAATTCTCCACGCTGCCGGTCAGGTTGGCGACGGGGCTGGCCACGCGCTCCGGCAGGGGCTTTCCGTCCGTCTGGGCGTAGTCGAACACCTTCACCGGGCGGAACATGGGGATTTCAATTTCCTTTTCCTCGGTGACGATTTTGCCGTCCGCGTCCAGAATGGGCAGCTTGGTGTCCGGGTCGAGCTTTTCCTGCTCAATTTTCTTCTTATACGGCGTGGGCGCGATGATGGTGATGCCCTTCTCGCCCCGCAGCACATGGCGGGAGAACTTGTCCCGCCAGCGGTTGTAGCCCGCCACAAGTGTGGCGTCCGGGCGCTGTAAGTGGATGAGCGCCTGATTGTTGAGGGAATAGTTGTGAAATCGGCTCATGGTTCGCAGGTAATTGCGGTACTTTTCCATATCGCCGGATTCAAAGATGTCGCGGATACCCGCCTCGATGCGGTCGGTGATCTCCTTGAGCTGTTCTCTGTTTTTACCGGGCTTCTCTGGCATTTTTGCCTCCTTTCATCAGGTCGATACGCAGGAGCTGAAGCCCCCGCGAAAGATATTCCAGTAAATCCGTTTTTCCGCAGAGATAGCGGATGTCGCCTGCCTTGTCCTGCTCACGCAGCGTCCACAGGTCCGCCGCCCACCGGACAAAAACCGCGTCCGGCGCGTTGAAGGGTTTTTTGCGGCGAAGATAGAGGCTGTGCCGCCCCAGCACCATGATCGTGCAGACGGTATTGACCACATCGAGAGAACATTCGTTGAGAACGGCGATCCTCCGTTCATACGAGGCCGCGCCCAACAGCTCGCGCAGCGCAGGCTTGGCATTTTCAATCAATGCCGGATAATCCGCTCTTGTCGGATACGGAGATTTTCGTGTCATAGGCACTTCCTTTCATTTCATGGGCTGTTTACCCCTAAAATGGCAGCGCCCGCGCAGGGGTAGGCTTTCCTGTGCGGGCGCTCGGTTCTTATTCATTTTCGGAGTATATACTCCTTGCGGGCGGCGTATATCCGGCGTTTTTGGCGCGCTCGCTGGCGGCCCTGCGCCGCTCGTCGCTGAACGGCTCCCGGACGCTGACGCAGCTTTTCGGCACGGCGTAGCTGACCGCGCCGGCATGGACAGCCCTATCCGGGTACACCTTGTCCGGGTATTTCTCCGCAAGGCGCTTGAGCTTGCGCTTCAGCTTGGGGTCGTGGGTGTAGATGCTGGCGGTGGATTCTTCCTCGTTGTAGAGGATGATACTTTCCTGCTCCAGCTTGGAGAGCTTCATGTCCTCGCCCCCTTGTCAAATTCCAAACGGAAGCGGACGCTCTCGCCGGTATCCTCCAGCACGGCGGTGGCGTCGTAGGTGCCGCCGGTCTTTTCGGAATAAAGGCTGGTGAGCTTCACCCGCCCGTCTGCAAGCAGCGCGGCGGCGACCTTTTTTGTCAGAGCGGCGCGCTTGGCGGCAAAGAACTTATTGTCCCGCCACAGCCCGAAGCGGCAGTCGTTTTTCTCGCAGAAGAAGCCCTTTTTGCTCTCGGTCACGTCGCTGCCGCAGCGGGGGCATTTGCCGATGATCTCCCGGCCGGAGGGGAACAGCACCTCCGCGCCGGAGATGACCTTGTAGGTTTTCACAAGCTCGGTGAGCATCTCCGCAATGCCGGTCATGAACTCGTCCGGGGACAGCTCGCCGCGCTCCACCTGCTGCAAGCGGTATTCCCATTCGGCGGTGAGAAGCGGGGACTGGAGCTGCTCCGGCAGCACGGTGATGAGGGAAACGCCGGTATGGGCAGGCACAAGGCTGACGGCCTTTTTTGCCCTTTTGCGCTCCACAAAGCCCGTGGATACCAGCTTTTCGATGATGGCGGCGCGGGTGGCGGGCGTTCCCAAGCCCTTTCGCTCGGCGTCCTCCGGCATATCTTCCTTGCCCGCGTTCTCCATAGCGGACAGAAGGGTATCTTCGGTGAAGTGCTTGGGCGGCGTGGTCTTGCCCTCCTTTACGGCGGCTTCGGCGCAATCCAATACCTGCCCCTCCGACAGCTCCGGCAGCGCGGCGTCCTGCTTTTCCTGCGCGAGATACCGCTTCCAGCCGGTATTAAGGACGGTTTTGCCCTTGGCGGTGAACTCGGTACCGCCGCACTCCAGCGTAACTGTGGTTTCCGCATAGCGGTGTGCATCGCTGACCGCCCGGAGAAGCTGCCCCGCCACAAGGCGCAAAAGCTCGCGCTCGCCCAGCGGCAGGACGGAGGCATCCGCCTTGCCCGCGCTGGCGGTAGGGAGGATGGCGTGGTGGTCGCTGACCTTGCGGCTGTCGCAGACCTGTCTTGCGTTCACGCCCTCCGGTGCGGTGGTTTCGCAGATGGCGGTAGCAACGGTCACAAGCTCCGGCACGGAGGCTTCCAGATCGTCGGTGAGGAAGCGGCTGTCCGTGCGGGGATAGGTGCAGAGCTTTTTCTCGTAGAGGGCTTGCAGGTAGTCAAGCGTCTGCTGTGCGGTGTAGCCGAGGCTGCGGTTGGCCTCCCTCTGGAGCGCGGTCAGGTCATAGAGCCGGGGCGCGTTCTCCGTTTTCTCCGTGCGCTGCACCGCCTTGACCGTGACCGGCTGACCGGCGCAGGCGGCGGCGAGGGCGTCCGCCTCCGCTTTCTCTTTGAACTTTTCGGACACGGCGGCAAAATCGCCGCAGCGAAGATTTACCGTGTAAAAGGCTTCCGGGCGGAACGCCCCGATCTCCGCCTCCCGCTGGACGATGAGCGCCAGCGTGGGCGTCATGACGCGCCCCACGTTCAGAGTGCGGTGGTAGAGGACGGAAAACAGGCGCGTGGCGTTGATGCCCACCAGCCAGTCCGCGCGGGCGCGGCAGAGGGCGGACTGGTGCAGCCCGTCGTATTCCCGTCCCGGACGAAGGTCCGCAAAGCCCTTTCGGATGGCCTCGTCCTCCATGGAGGAGATCCAGAGCCGCTTCATGGTCTTTGTGCAGCCCGCCATGTAGTAGACGGTGCGGAAGATAAGCTCCCCCTCGCGTCCCGCGTCGCAGGCGTTGATGACCTCGGTCACGTCCTCCCGGCGCATGAGGTCCCGCAGCATCTCGAACTGTTTGGCTTTGTCCGCTTTCAGCGTAAAGCGCCAGTTCGCGGGCAGGATGGGCAGATCGTCATAGCGCCACTTGGCGTACTTTTCATCGTATACATCCGCGCCCGCCAGCTCCGCCAGATGCCCGAAGCACCAGCTTACAAGGTAGCCGTTTCCTGAAAGATAGCCGTCGTTGCGTTTGGTCGCGCCCAGCACGGCGGCGATGGACTGGGCGACGGAGGGCTTTTCCGCGATCACTAATTTATGGTGTGTCATATTCATTTTTCTCCTTTTTGCATAGCAAAAAGCAGCCCCGAAGGACTGCTTTTCGCGTTTGGTATTTGGTTGTGTGGTTTTCCCCGGTCAGAACTGACTGGGCGAGTAGCGCACGGTGACAACGACGACGGTACGGTGTTCCTCGTCAATGCGATAGATGGCGGTGTAGTTTTTGATGAGGAGCTGACGGTAGCCCTTTCCGGCATACGCGCCGGTTTTCCGCTCCGGGCAGCGGCGCGGCATGGAATCCAGCGAGAGGATTTCCTCCGTAATGGTATCGACGAGCTTCAGCGCCGTTTCCGGCTCTAAAAGCGTCCGCGCAATATACGAATAGATGCCGTCCAAATCTCGGAGGGCGCGAGGCGAGAGCTTTACGCTGTACTTATCCAAAATACTTCCTCCGCAGCGCGCCAAGCGCCTCCTTCGCGTCCAGAAGCTGACCGCCTGCGGCGATCTCCTGCTCCGCGTCCGCAATCGCCTTGTCCGTCGCTATACAATCCAGCATTTCCTCATAGGTTTCAATGCTCATGACTACCAGATCGCCGTAACCGTTTTTCGTGATGAAAACAGGCTCGCGGCGCGCATGGCAGGCGTCGGAAATCTCCGATGTGTTTCTCAGGTCTGTAATCGGTCTGATCTGCGGCATATCGCATCCTCCTTTCTTGCTCATAATTATAGCATTATTATGTGCAAAATACAAGGGATTTTGGGCAGGTCATAGAAAAGTTACAAAGACAGCTCCGGCTTTTTCCGCACCGCCTTTTCCCGTAGGTCGGTGTCACGGTAGCAGGGACGGAGGCAGACCAGCCCATACCGCCCGCAGCCATGGCAGAAATGCCCCTCCGGGGCGATGGGGCGGGGCGTTTCCTCCTTTCCCGGATAGGGGCGCTGCATCATCAGCCGCTCCAGCGGGTTTTTGGTGAAAAGGGTCATGCATCCGCGTCCTCCGTTTCCTCCGGCTCGTCCGCATCGTCCTCGTTTTCATATTCCTCGTCCTCATCATCGCCGTAGTCGTAATCGTCCAAGTCCACAGGGCCCTTTGTGTCGGGCTTTTTCTTACGGAGCTTGAACCAGTACAGCGCGCCGCCGCCCGCCATCAGGAGCAGCAGCACAATCACAACAAGACCGCTGCCGGACTTCTTTTCGCCGCCGTCCTTGTCGGGGCTGTCGCTCGTATCTGGCGTCGGGTCGGGCTCCGGCGTCTTTTCCGTAGCCTTTTCCTTGCCCATGCACTCCGTCATATTGGTCTTGCAGACTGCGCAGGCGGTGTTGACCGCACCTGCCTC
>ERZ1026957.588-NODE-588-length-16216-cov-10.332776_pt1 | contig 16216 bp, 12 predicted proteins | sample MGYA00519300_ERZ1026957 | MGnify/ENA primary metagenome ERZ1026957 (study PRJEB26926, sample SAMN06164520) | human gut metagenome | biome: ENVO:00009003; feature: ENVO:2100002; material: ENVO:00002003 | host: Homo sapiens | place: USA | collected 2012 ...
AAGGCTATTCGTCGGCAGCGTCAGATGTGTATAAGAGACAGATTTTAAAGTTATTCCGAAGTTGTCAAGAGGAATTCAAGATATCCCTCTGCTTCGTCTATACAGTAATTGAGATTGTATTTTTCAACTTCATCCGGATATTTAGAAGCCGTTTTTCGTAATGCAGTAATAATTTTCTGTGATGGAAATATGTCAATTATTTTATTGTATATTTCACTCAGCCATGAAAATTCATTTGGGGTGCAGTCATTCTCGATAAAATTAACAGTGTCATCAAGACTTTCAGAGATAATTGCCAACACTTCTTTCCAACTTTGTTGTACGCCATAATCCCACTCATCATCTGTGGACGCTCTATTCGCAATAGCTTTTCTGAGTTTTTCAGTCATCATTTCTTTTTCCTCCTTAAAACAGAATACTGATTACTATCAGGAAAGACTGTAGCTATTTTCCCGTGAGTTTTAATTATACCTACTTTGACACCTTTATAGCGCATTTTTCAAGCTGTGCTTTTTCTGTCGATTGCCTCTCGCAGCTGTTTCATCGGAAATTCAAATATTTTCGTGGACAATACTACCGTAAGCATCACTGATGTTGCCATGAAAATCATTTTTCGGATATCAGTATTACACAAGTTTCCAAATTTAAGCAATGTGTCCGCTCCCATAATAAGCGGCCAGTGCCAGAAATACACATTGATCGTATTACATCCCATATATGATATCCCCGGAATTCTGCCTGTCGGAATGACCATAATCGCCGCGAATCCGGTGCAGATTGATATTATATAGCACACCATTCTCGCAACAAATCCGTAATCATATATATCCTTATAAAAAGCATTTCTTCCGGTAAAAAGATGCCTCAATATGTAGAAATGTTCCCTCTGTCCAAAACACAGATATCCCCAGACCGCAAGTATAATCATTCCGAGCGGAATAAGCCATCCGGCATTCCTGCGTCTGAAACCGGCAATCTTGTCCGGCTTTATGACTGTACCAAGCAGGAAAAACGGCAGAAATACCAATGTCCTTGAAATACACAGAAAATCTCCGATATTTTTATCATATCCTGTAAACGCCGCAAGCACCATTGTTATAACAATAACCGGCCTTTTATCCGAGTTGCGCAGTATATACGCAATTCCTATATAAAATGCCATACAGAACATAAACCACGGCGCGCCCATTTCGGACAGAAGTGTAAACTCAGGTTTTCCACCCGCCGCATATTGTGCTATATATGTCACTATTTTAAGAAGAAATCCGGATGTTATGTAAAACATCATCTTCCTGCCGATTCTCTCCGGTTTATAAAACATTCCGCTTATAAAGAGGAAAACCGGCATATGAAAAGCATATATGAACAGATAAAAACTCTTCATAAGCCCCGAATGTGCCACCAGTGTGTCAGCAAAATGTCCTGCAACAACCAGAACAATCATGACAAACTTGATATTGTCCCACCAGCATATTCTTTTGGTATTGTTCACTGCATCCATTTTATCTCCGCTAAACACTCAATAATGAATATTCTTCCAAATTCCAGACCTTATCAACCACATCATTGTAGAAATCAGGTTCATGACACACTAAAAGTATCGCACCCTTATACGCCTTCAATGCTCTTTTCAGTTCATCCTTGGCATCGATATCCAGGTGGTTTGTAGGTTCATCCAATAATAATACATTTGTCTCAATATTGATAAGTTTACACAGGCGCACTTTGGCCTGTTCGCCTCCGCTGAGCACCCTTACCTTACTTTCGATATGTTCGGTTGTCAGTCCGCACTTAGCCAGTGCCGAGCGCACCTCATATTGTGACATCGAAGGAAATTCATCCCAGATTTCTTCAATACATGTATTGTCACCCGGTTTGATTTCCTGTTCAAAATATCCCTTATAAAGATAATCACCAAGTTCCGCCTTACCGGAAACAGGCTTGATAAGTCCGAGTACACTCTTTAAGAAAGTTGTCTTGCCTATTCCGTTGGTTCCGACAATTGCTATCTTCTCTCCACGCTCCATTCTCAGATTAATCGGTTTGGAAAGTGGTGCGTTCTTATCATATCCGAGCACAAGGTCATCCGTTTCAAAAATAACTTTGCCCGCTGCCCTTGCTTCCTTGAAATTAAATTCCGGCTTCGGTTTCTCTTTTGCAAGCTCAATTATATCCATTTTATCAAGCTTCTTCTGTCTGGACATCGCCATATTACGTGTGGCGACACGCGCCTTATTGCGCGCAACGAAATCCTTAAGCTCGCCTATTTCCTGCTGCTGGCGCCTGTACGCCGCTTCAAGCTGTGCTTTCTTAACTTCATACACCTCAAGGAACTTATTGTAATCTCCTACATATCTATTGAGTTCCTGATTTTCCATATGATATATTATATTAACAACGCTGTTCAAAAACTCCATATCATGCGATATAAGTATAAAAGCATTCTCATATTCCTGAAGATATCTTCTAAGCCACTCTATATGATTCTCATCAAGATAATTCGTCGGCTCATCAAGAAGCAATATGTCCGGCTTCTCAAGAAGAAGTTTTGCCAATAAAACTTTCGTTCTCTGTCCGCCGGAAAGTTCGGTCACATCACGATCCAGTCCTATCTCTGCAAGCCCGAATGCTCTCGCAATCTCATCAACTTTCGCATCTATAACATAAAAATCATGATTGGTCAGAAGATCCTGTATCGTTCCGGATTCTTCCATCATGGCTTCCATCTGTTCTGCATCGGCATCAGCCATTGCCTCAAATATCGCTGTCATTCTCTCTTCCATCTCATACAGATATGAAAAAGCAGAACGAAGTACATCGCCGATAGTCATCCCAGGTTCCAGTACCGTGTGCTGGTCAAGATATCCTACCCTGATATTCTTCGCCCACTCCACTTTGCCCTCATCCGGCATAAGCTTTCCGGTAACAATATTCATAAACGTGGACTTACCTTCGCCGTTAGCTCCGATAAGTCCGATATGTTCTCCCTTAAGAAGTCTGAAAGAAACATTATTAAAAATGGCTCTGTCGCCAAAGCCGTGGCTTAGATTCTCAACATTAAGTATCATTGTAAAGTCCTCTATTCCAGAACACGTGTACATGCAATAACTGATTTCTGTTCCGGATTATCACTGTTTTTTATGAAAGTTGTCTCGCACGAACACACTTCACCTCCGGTAAGATGTCCTTTAAACTGGAATGTAAAAACTTTATTGTTGCTATTAAAGAACTTGTCCATATTCTCAGCCGATGTCACGCGTGTAAATTCAGCACGGCTGTCCTCCTCAAGCACATTCTCAACATAAGCATCAAACATCTTGCGCATCGGTTCTTTTTTATAGGAACTGGAAATTTTGTTATCATCCTTATATAATGTGGTAAGTGTCCCATCCACATAATTAAGTTCGATTATTTCGTGGTATATATGACAAAGCAGCGGATAAAAATCCGCAAGAATTTTCTTGTTATATCTTTTCTGTTCTTTTGTGACATCATTGATACTGAATATAAATCTTGATTTGCCTTCGCAGTCTCCTATGTATCTTATCGTAATTCCAAGCCACATCCAGTCCGTATGTTCCGTCCGGCGGCTTATGATAACATATTGCTGTTTCTTATTAAGTCTGGCATTAATCACTGCCTCTATCAGCCGCTGGGTTGTCATAGCCTCATGGCTGTCCATATGTTCATTATCACTCATATACAGTTCAAGCGGCGATGTCTTATAAATCCTTGTATATTCAGAATTAACCTTAAGGAGCTTAAGGTTGACTTCATCATACTCATATAATGCCATCGGACCGATAATTTCTTCCATAAATGCACGCAGCTGCGGCGATTTGACATTAAGAAGATTATCAATGTCCACATCCTCATAATCAATGCGTGCATCGCCATCATCTATCTTATGTCTGCATTTCTCCTTGAATTCATCAACCGAAACAGGTCTTGAATAATAGTATCCCTGAATATAATCGCTTCCGATAGTCTTAAGTAACGATGCCTGTTCGCCTGTTTCTACACCTTCTGCGACAACGGTCATTCCAAGCCATTTGGCCATTCGTATAACGCTGCTGACCACATTGCCCGCCCTGTCCGATTCAACTATCTCATCTATTAATTTCTTGTCTATTTTAAGTATATCAAAAGATAAATCCTTAAGAAGGTTCAATGACGAATATCCCGTTCCGAAATCATCCATAAGAACCATATAACCGGACTTTTTGAGCATATTAACCGTGTTGATAAGGCGTTTCGGATTATCAACATATGCGCTCTCAGTGATCTCTACGCGCAAAAACTCCTTCGGAATATTGTATTTGTCAACCAGTCCGTCAAGTATTTCCAATAAATCATCATGATACAGATTCGCTCTTGAAACATTAATGGAAAGCGGAACAAGAGTCTCTCCGTTATCCATAGCTTCTCTTATTACTCTGCATGCTTCTTCCCACACATAGTGGTCAAGCTTATTGATCATATAATTTTTCTCAAATACCGGTACAAAACGTCCCGGCATAAGAAGTCCGTATTTCGGATGTTTCCATCTTACAAGCACTTCCCCGGCCGCAATAACGTCCTTCTGGATGTCATAAATTGGCTGTATCACAATGAAGAATTCCCTGTCCGTAATTCCTCTATCCATATCTGATACCAGCTGCTGCCCTGTAAGGAGTTCTTCTCTCTTGGTCTCTGTGTATACTTCTATCTTATCTGTATGTATTCCTTTAATGCTGTTAAGAGCCATAAGTGCCCTGTCACACATCTTGATAACCGGAATGGTTCTGTCTTCCACGTAATAAAGTCCGGCCTGTATAAAAAGCCTGTATTTCTCATTCGCAGTTTCAATACTGTATTTCATTCTGTCGGAAAGTAATGCTGTATCTATATTATCTCTGTTGCAAAAACATATGAACTTATCGCCACCGATTCTGCCGATAATTCCGTCTGAAAATATCTGTCTGCTGAAAGTATTAACGATATCCTTAAGGACCTTATCTCCCATTGCCATGCCAAAAATATCGTTAACTACCTTAAATCTCTCTATATTCCACGCGAGTATCATATATTGCTTTTCTGAGTTCTCATCGAGGATTCTCTGCGCTTCTTCCATAAAGCTCTTAAAACTCAGCACTCCCGTAAGAGAGTCATATACCAAGCCGTTATTCTTATTTTCCATATTCATCATAGCATCACCTGCATAAACTTTCCAATACTATAACGGCAGTGCGGCTTTCCGGCACCGCACTGCCGGCATTAAACATCTGTTAAATCAGACTTCTGTAAAGCGCTGTAATTTCCTCAACGCTTGTTTCTCTCGGATTACCAGGTCTGCATGCATCATCATAAGCTGACTGTGCAAGGAACGGAATATCCTCTTCCTTAACTATTTCCTTCAGATCTGCCGGAATTCCTACATCATGTGAAAGCTGTCTTACCGCATCCACTGCTGCTTTTCTGTATTCCTCCTGTGACATATCATCAACGCCTTTAACGCCCATTGCCCTGGCAATCTCTCTGTACTTCTCTCCTGTTGCAGGTGCATTATATTCCATTACCGTAGGAAGTATGATTGCGTTGGCAACTCCGTGTGGTGTATCATAAAGTGCGCCAAGAGGATGAGCCATTGAATGAACAATACCGAGACCTACATTGGAAAATCCCATTCCGGCAACATACTGTCCGAGTGCCATTCCTTCCCTGCCTTCCGGTGTATTGTTAACGGCATCTCTTAAACTTCTTGCAATGATCTCAATAGCCTTGATATGGAACATATCCGAAAGTTCCCATGCTCCTGCCGTGATATATCCCTCAATAGCATGTGTAAGAGCATCCATACCTGTAGCAGCAGTAAGTCCCTTAGGCATTGTTGACATCATCTCAGGATCTACAAATGCAACAACCGGAATATCCTTAGGATCTACACATACCATCTTACGATGCTTGGCATCATCCGTGATAACGTAATTAATTGTAACCTCTGCGGCAGTACCTGCTGTTGTCGGAACAGCAAATGTTGTAACTGCTTTATGTTTCGTAGGTGCCACCCCTTCAAGGCTCACTACATCCGCAAATTCAGGGTTATTGATAATAATGCCTATTCCCTTGGCTGTGTCCATTGATGAGCCGCCGCCGATTGCGATTATATAATCCGCACCTGATTTCTTAAATGCTTCTACACCTGTCTGCACATTCTCAATGGTAGGGTTCGGCTTAATATTGGAATATACCTCATATGCAAGTCCTGCACCATCCAGTACATCAAGCACCTTCTTGGTAACACCGAATTTGATAAGGTCAGGATCCGAGCATACAAATGCCTTCGTAAGTCCGCGTCCTATAGCCTCGCCTGCTATCTCTTTAACTGCCCCGGCTCCATGATATGAAGTCTCATTAAGTATAAATCTGTTTGCCATAATAACCTTCTCCTTTACATTATGGGTCAATACCCTCTGATAGTCACATTTTACCATAAAAGCATATATCATACAACCAAAAAAGCGGTATTGACGCATATTGACGTATCATGAAAAAAACACAAAAACGGCCGCCCGTATGAAACGGGCAGCCGTTATAATCATCGTCATATCAGCCTAACATCATTCTGTCATTATCAAGCTCTTTACCGCTTGCAATAGCGAATTTTTCAAGAAGATCCTCTACTGTGAGTTTCTTTTTTTCTTCTCCTGATATATCGAATATTATATTACCACTGTTCATCATGATAAGTCTGTTGCCATGCGCAATGGCATCTTTCATATTATGCGTTATCATGAGCGTTGTAAGATTGTCCTTCTGTACAATTTTCTCGGTAGTGTCAAGCACCTTGGCGGCAGTCTTAGGATCAAGTGCGGCAGTGTGCTCATCAAGAAGCAGAAGCTTAGGTTTCTTAAGTGATGCCATAAGGAGCGTAATAGCCTGACGCTGTCCGCCCGAAAGCAATCCGACCTTGGAAGTGATTCTGTTTTCAAGACCAAGATCAAGTTCTGCAAGAAGTTCCTTGTACTGCGCCTTCTCTTTAGCCGTAATTCCCGGCATAAGGCTTCTGAATTTGCCTCTTCTTGCTGCAAGCGCAAGATTTTCATCAATACCCATCGTCGCAGCTGTTCCCATCATTGGGTCCTGGAAAACCCTTCCGAGATATTTGGCACGTCTGTGCTCAGGTATTCTGGTAACATCAATATTGTCAATATATATCTTGCCGCTGTCGACCAGCCATGTTCCCGCAAGTGCATTGAGAAGTGTTGACTTTCCGGCACCGTTACCGCCGATTACCGTAACAAAATCGCCTTCGTTAAGTTCAAGGCAGAGACCGTTGAGTGCTGTTTTCTCATTAACCGTATTAGGGTTGAATGTCTTATAAATGTTCTCTACTTTTAACATTATTTGGCAGCCCCCTTTCTGACCGGCTTGGCAAAGATTTTCTTTCTCCAATACGGGATTGCAAGGAATACGGCTACAAGAAGTGCCTGTGACAGCTTAAGAAGTGTCGTGTCAACACCGAGCCACATTATCACTCTCATAACCACGTAGTATATGATACCTCCAAGCAATACTCCTACAAGCTTGAGTGCGAAATTCTTAAATATTTTATCAAAAAGTGCAGAACCGATTACAACGGCTGCAAGTCCGATTACGATTGCTCCACGGCCCTGGTTGATATCGACGCTCGCCGTATACTGTGAAAGCAGGGCACTTGCAAACGCAACTATACCGTTGGAAATCATAAGTCCTATTACTTTATTGACATTGATGTTAATGCCCTGTGCGCGTGACATGTTAGGGTTACATCCGGTAGCTCTTAACGACGCACCGCGCTCTGTTCCGAAGAACCAGTAAAGTATTCCAATAATTACTATGGCGCATACCACAACCACAAAAATAGTGTTCTGGTAGAACGGTATAGGGTTGGCTTCCGTCGATTTAACCGATCCCATATGTGATATAAGGTGATACTTCTGTGCGTTAATTGCCAGATTCGCCTTATTATCAAGTATTTTAAGGTTAATTGACCAGAGTCCGAACTGCGTTATGATTCCCGCGAGTATTGCCGGGATTCCCATAACGGTATGAAAAAGTCCTGTTGCAAGTCCCGCAAGCATTCCACTTATAACTGCCACAAGGAGTGCAAGCCACATCGGCTGTCCTTTGAGCAACATCGTGATGCAGACCGCGCCTCCGAGAACCATCGTTCCGTCCACAGACAAATCCGCTATATCCAGTATTTTGTAAGTGATGTAAACGCCAATGCCCATTATTCCCCAGATAAGTCCCTGGGCAACACCGTTAGGCAGTGCATTTAAAAGTGCTGTTATGTCCACACCAATTCCTCCAAATTATAATTAATTATTTAGCAATTGCTTCATATCCGTCCGGAACTTTAATTCCGAGATCATCGCAAATCTCTTTATTGTATTCTTTAGTTACGTTAGGAGCGAATTTGATATCCATTGTTGTGATATCAGTTCCGTTTACAAGAATATCATAAGCCATTTCACCGGTTGTGTATCCAAGGTCATAGTAACTGATTGAAAGTGTTGCGACACCGCATCCCTTGCAGATACCTTCCTCGCCTGCTATTACAGGAACCTTAGCCGGACGGCATACATTATCGATTACCGACGTGCTGGATGCTGCTGTGTTGTCTGTAGGAATGTAGATTACATCTGAAGCATTAGCTGCTTTTTCACATACTGACTGGATATCGTTTGAGTCAGTGAATGCGAAATATTCGCATGTATATCCAAGCTTGGTAAGCTCTTCATTGATAACATCTACCTGATATTTGGAGTTAGGCTCTGCTGAACAGTAGAAAAGACCTACTTTCTTGGCATCAGGGAAAATCTCATGAAGCATGGCTGCCTGTTCGCTAAGAGGCGCAAGGTCCGATGTTCCTGAAATATTACGTCCTGTTTTACCGCTCCAGTCACTCATATCAAGTGCTGTTGCATAATCTGTAATAGATGTTCCGAGTACCGGAATTGTAGTTGTTGCCGATGCTGCTGCCTGAAGAGGTGATGTAGCGTTGGCAAGAATGAGATCTACATTTGAAGATACAAAACCATCAATAATAGTAGCACATGTAGGTGTATCTCCTGCTGCATTCTGCTCGGTAAATGTAACCTTATCTCCGAGTTTCTCTGTAAGAGCGTCCTTGAATCCCTTGGTAGCCGCATCGAGAGCTTCATGCTCTACAAGCTGGCAGATGCCCACATTATAAGTCTTATCTTTGTCTGACGAACCGCCTGATGCGCTCTTGTCCGACTTAGAACATGCTGTTGCTGCAAAAACCATTGACAGGCAAAGGCCTGCTGCGATAATTCTTTTAATCTTTTTCATAATGATTCTCCTTTACATATATTCAGGTAACGTGTGCATCACACATGCATCCGTTATCATTCGGTTTAGTGCTTTTACGCTTTTATGCTTTTATGTATCAAAGCACTAGTCTATTATAAATTATCATTAACATGCCGTCAATGCCAATTTTCAAAATCCTATCACGTTGGAAACTTTAAACGGACACATTGTTTTTTTATTATCTTTTTACAATAGTTTTATAAAAAAAATAAACCAAGGAGGTTATTATCATGCGCATAAATTTCAAGAGTTTTTTTCCCTGCATTCTTGCGGCAGCACTTATCTTGGTGTCCGCTGCCGGATGCGCAAAATCAAACAGTTCCGTACAGGAAAACACGACAGAAGCCGTCATTCCCGACAGCCTGATAACCATCAAGGACAGCGACACCGACACTGATGTGTCCGATGCTGTAGAAATCACATTAAACGGCAGTTCCGTTTCATGCAGCAGTTCATCCGTAGCAATTAACGGAAGCGAGATTAGCATAAGTTCCGGGGGCAGTTATGTAATTAACGGCACTCTGGATGACGGAAGGATTATAGTTGACGCGGATGATGCCAAGGTGCATCTTATCCTCAACGGTGTCTCCATTCATTCGGAGACAAGTGCCGCCATATATGTCAAATCAGCCGACAAAACAACCATCACTCTCGCGGACGGCACCGATAATACATTAAGTGACAGCAGTAATTACACTTATGATGACACAGACAAAGAAGAACCGGATGCAGTACTTTTTTCAAAGGACGACTTAAGTATTAACGGTAACGGTTCACTCAACATAGAGGCTTCGTTCAATAACGGGATTACCTGTAAAAATGACCTGAAAATAATAAGCGGAACCATCAATGTTGCCGCTAAGAACAATGCCATTAAAGGCAAAGACTCTCTCTCAATTACCGGCGGCACCATAACTGCATCAGCCGAGGGCAAGGGACTTCTCTCCAACAACAACGAGGAAGAGGATAAAGGCTATATTCACATTACCGGAGGCACGATAACACTTACCTGCACCGACGATGCCATACATTCCAACAATGCCATTTATATCGAAGGCGGCGATATGACACTTTCAAGCAGTGACGACGGAATCCATGCTGATAATACTCTTGTTATATCAGACGGTACCATAGACATTGCCAAATGTTACGAGGGTCTTGAAGCGGCTGCCATATCCATTGACGGTGGTGCAATATCCATCACTGCATCCGATGACGGAATCAACGCAGCCGACAGTTCTTCTTCTTCCGAAGGCGGTCCGGGCATGAGAGGCGGTCCGGATATGGGCGAAAATTCCGGCAGTAATTGTTCCCTCACAATAAACGGCGGCACAGTATATGTAAATGCCGGAGGTGACGGAATTGATTCCAATAGTTACATTGTCATGACCGGTGGTGCTTTAGTCGTGGACGGTCCTACCGGCAACGGCAACGGTGGTCTTGATTATAACAACTATTTCACAGTGACAGGTGGTTATCTGGTCGTAGCCGACTCATCAGGAATGGCGCAGAATATTTCGGACAGTTCGACACAGTGCGGTGCCCTTATGGCAGTATCTGGAGGCACTGCCGGCACGCCTGTTACTGTGGCAGATGCATACGGCAATGTGATAATTTCATTCACCCCTGCCAAGTCTTACAATGCGCTTAACATATCCACTCCCGACATGAAAACCGGCACGACTTACACCATATATCAGAACGGCACCTTGACCGGTTCAACACAGATCGTTAAGGATTGTTATACAGGAGGCACTATAGAAGGCGGAACGGAATTAACCACATTTGAACAAAGCTCCACCGTAACCAATTCCGGTATTTCCGGCAACGGCGGCATGGGCGGACAAAGGCCGGGCGGCGGCAATTTTGGCGGTGGTCAGAAACCGGATGACAGCAACTTTGGCGGCGGCCAGAAACCTGATGACAGCAGCTTTGACGGCGGCCAGAAACCTGATGACAGCAACTTTAGCGGCGGTCAGCGGCCGGATGATACCAACAATATTTCGGGTGGCAGCAGCTTATAGCATTTCAAAGGATTCACACTTTTTTGCACTTTTCGAGGCATTTGGTGTCAATTTGATGGACTCAGCATTGTAATATAAGAAATTTCGCATATGTTTTAATACACTTGTTTTCATATATTATTATGTTGTAGTATCGCATATAGCAAATAATTGACACCAAACTGCTGATTTTGGTCAAAAAAGTGTGAAAATATCGTATTGTATACTGTAGTATTATTCTTCCGGCGGCGCTATAATATTGTTTTGCTGACGGAATTACACCTATGATACTTAACGGTCAGGGCTGCTATATTGATAAAAACGGAAACGTCGTAATCGGCATAGTTGAATAAATTACATAGCAAAACGACTCCGATTTTCAATAGAAAAATGATATGTACCCCTTTTACTGGACATCCAGTGAAAGGGGTATTTTTATGCGTTACAGTTACGAATTCAAACGAAAGGCAGTCGAACTATACAGGCAAGGGAAATGGATTGAACCACCAGCAGACATCACAAACCTAAAGAATTTTCATGACATGATTGTTAAATGGCACCATTTGGAAGAAGTAACATCTCCTGATTGTTTAAAACACCACAGCCAAAATAGAAAATGGACTCCAGAGGAAAAATATGAACTTGTTGCACAGGTTATAGCCGGGGCTACTATTTCCTCAGTTGCTTATGCCGTAGGTATAAACACAGGATTACTTGCTCAATGGATTCGCAAATATAAAATATCCTCTGTCATGGAACTTACTCCGGGGCTTCCACCGCCTCCACCGCTTCCACTTCCGGCATATCCAAGCTGTCCCATAAACTCCGGACTCATGATCTGCTCAAGCATTTCTACCTGATCAGAATTAAATCCATAAACAGAAATCATATCTCTGTATGATTTGAGCGTAACATTTACATACAGTACCGACTTCGTAACAGTTGTTACATTGCCATCTGCGTCTGTTTCCTCCACATCTTTTGTTCCACTACTTGTAGTATAAGAACACATATCATTTACTACAGTCTGCAACCACCCCTTTGATATATCATTCATAATTGTTGCAGTATCGCCTACACCATACTTGACCATGTAGACCGCCATAATGTCGTAGTAGTTACTTGGATTTTCATCCATTCCCTCATAATCTACATACACCAGTTCGCCAAAGTCATATCCGGTATGTTCATTCACTTTGGTATTCACATCACGGTTAAATTCAGACACATAAGCACTTGTAACTGTCTGCACTGTATCTCCTGACTCCAGCGGCGGTAAAAATAAGGCAAATGGTGAATTATAAAGAATCGCTATCACAGCAATAACCGGAACTGCAACGATTACCACTAAAAGAACCAACAGCAAAAGTACAAGTCCGATAATCGGAGCTGCCGCCTTTATCCAGAGAACTGCCTTTTTTACAATCAGATCTTTTACCAGTTTTACAACACTGTCCGTCTGATTTTCCTGTTCTTTCATCTTATCCAGAAAAAATTTAATCTTTCTGCTACGGTTCGCTGCTTTCACATCCTTCGCCTCAATAGATACACCTGTGGCATAGCCTGCCGCCATGCCGACTGCTATACCTGCTCCCGGTGCAACCGCTGTACCTGCCGCTGTGGTTGCCGCTTTTGCCGTAGTTTTGGCAGTTTCTTTTGCAGTGTTCTTAGCAGTTTCTTTCGCAGTGTTCTTAGCAGTTTCTTTCGCTGCTGTCTTTGTCGTGTCACCGGCAACCTTTTTTGCCGTATCACTGGCAGCTTTCTTTCCCATCTTTTTTGCCAGTTTCTTTCCTGTTTCTACCTTCTTGATACGCCTCTTTGCTTCGGCTGCCGCTTTCCTTCTGAAAAGTGACGCTCCCCTTGAAGCAGTTCCCGTAACCGGACGGCTTACTTCATATGCAAGATAAGCTGCCTGTGACACTTCCTGCCCGCCTTCCACCTGCTCTGTAACTGCTCCAGCCGCAAGTGCTCCCGTTCTTCCTGCTATATGAAGATTGGTATTCTTCGTCTTGATAGAAGTATTGGACTCCCGTATATTTCTCTTAAATTTTGAAGGTTCCTTTTCTTTCTTCTCTGCCTGATGAATGGTACTCTTACGATAAGACTTCTTTTTACCTGTATCATTTATCTTTGCACTGGCAATTTTCGGACCACGCTGTACGGTGTAAATGTTACTGCCCTTAATTTTAGCCTTCTTCGGTTCATGCATATGAATCTTAGCTTTTTTCTTAGTGTGAATGACCATAGGCTTGTCATCCACTTTTTTTATCTTCAATGTTCCCACCTTCTTTCTGTATCCTTAAAAAAGGTAAAAAAGTAGCCATCCGGAACTTAGTCCAAATGGCTGATACATTGCAATTCTAATCAGCAAATTTTGCCTCCTTTTTCTTCTGCTCCGCAATCTTTTCGTGGATATTGGTGTTATACAGTCTGTAAAGGTCAGTGTCCTTGCTGATCTGGTTATCAAACGGAATTACCACGGAACCACACTTGATAAGTCCCATTCCCGATGCAGTATTGGTTACGAAACGAAGCTGTGCCTCTGATACACCGATAACCTCTGCCATCTTGGAACTGTCTGTATTCGCCTGCTTTAAGAGTGCAACAAACTCAGAGTTTGCAAGCATTGTAGTGGCGGTGTAGTTCTGTAAAAGGTCCACGACGTTCTGGGTGATACCCGTGCACAGTCCACCTTGTTTCCTCACCTTCTTCCAGAGCTGCTGTAAATATTTTGCAGAATACTCCGAATTAAGCAGGACATGGAACTCATCAATATAGAGCCAGGTTGCCTTGCCCTTCTGCCCGTTTTCTACAATTCTGTTCTGAATGGACTCCATCATAACAAGCATTGTGATAGGACTAAGCTCCGTGCCTAAGTCCCTGATACCATATACTGTGAATCGGTTATCTACATCAACATTTGTCTGGTGGTTAAAGATATTGAGGGAACCATTTACAAAAAGTTCCAAAGACAATGCGATATCCTTTGCTTCGTCCTCCGGCTGTTCCATAAGGATATCGTAGAAGTCACTCATTACCGGAATATACTTTTCCCTGCCCCTTGCGATGTCGATATACATCTTTCTCACACAGCGGTCAATGATTGATTTCTGTCTGGAATTTAAGCTGTCCCCGATACACTGCTCACAAAGACCAAGCATAAATTCCCCTTTTTCCCTTATCATTCCCTTTGAATCATTCGGATCAAGACTCCACACATCCATCTCAAGCGGATTTACATAGTTGTCCGTGTATGTGGACATATTTACCACGGTTCCACCATAAGTCTGTGCAATATCAAAATATTCGTTCATCGGATCAATGACGATAATCTCATCATCTCCCGACAAGAATACGCTGCCCATTTCCATCTTACAGAAGAATGATTTGCCGGAACCCGGCACTCCGAATACAAAGCCATTTCCGTTGATGAGCTTCTTTCTGTTACCGATATTTACATTCTTACTGATCTGGTTGATACCGTAATAATTACCTGTGCTGTCATTCAGTTCCTGCACATTAAACGGCATAAGCACCGCAAGCGACTGGGTAAGAAGGGTACGCATTGTTTCCACCTGTCTTACACCAATCGGAAGTGCCGTGTTGAGTGCTTCCCTCTGCTTTAAGTAGTGTGTATCAATCGTACAACTGTTACGCTTTCCGATTGTTTCTACTGTTTCGCAGACACTCTCAAGCTCCTTCTTACTTTCTGCCATAAGGATAATGGTAACTCCTACAAAGAAAAGACACTGGTCATTCTCACGGACATCATCCATAATTGCCTCAATCTCTTTTTTCTCCGTTCTCTTTGCATAAGAGATTTCTGTGGAGAAGTCATTATTCTTATTACGGACTCTCTGCTGCTTGATAATATCCGACTCAATACCAAGATATTTCTTCTGAAGCACCTTTGTGGTCAAATCCTTTGGCACAGGCACTACATCAATACTGGTAATGGAGTGGACAGGAAGGGAAGTAATCTCATTGATAAATCTGTCAGATAAACTGCTGGGATACTTCTTAATGAAAAGTGCCTTGCAGTATTTACTCTCGTCCTCAAAATGGTCTGGGAAATATTTCACCATACCATTACATAAATCATTCTTAAAATCTGCTCCGACCTTCTTTGCCTTTTTGATATCAAAATCAAAACTGCCCTCATCGCCAAGATGGTAATAGTCATAGAGCACTTTCAGCCTTTCATTGCCTTTAAGCGGCACAATCTCCGCCCCCAGTTCAATGAAAGCCTTGTGTATTGTTGCCTCAAGTGTGGCAAACTGTGCCTTTGCCTCCTCAAAGTTCTTTCTCTCAATCGTGATCGTCAGGTATCTTTCCTGTTCAATCCCCTGTCTGCCCTCAATAATCTTCTCCTCAATAATGTCATTGTAAATTCTTCGGTAATTATTGAAGCCATCGTTTTTTTCTGTAATAAGAACCTTATCACGGAGATCCTCCATATTTTTGTTCTTATTGTTAATCGTAATCTTATAATTACAGTCCAGCGAATTTAAGAATTTGCAGTATCTTTCAAAAATGCCGATCTGCTCATCCTCCGTTGCCGTTGTGTAATTGATGTCCTGAAAGCGGTAACACTTGGAATACTTATTCCTGCTTACTTCAAAAATACCGTTTTCAGCCACCGCCATAATCTCTATGGTTTCCTGAATGGATTTCGGTGTCTTATACAAAGGCTCACTTGCCTTTTTCAAGAGCTTAAATCCGTCCGTAAATAAACCCATTGTCTCTAACCTCGCTTTCTTATCTGTGAAAGCCCGCCGGGAACATCACCCAACGGGCTTGTTCCCGACCTCACGGTCAGATACATATGAATAGTTGTGTTTATCCTGCTAACA
>ERZ1026957.613-NODE-613-length-15616-cov-7.226335_pt1 | contig 15616 bp, 10 predicted proteins | sample MGYA00519300_ERZ1026957 | MGnify/ENA primary metagenome ERZ1026957 (study PRJEB26926, sample SAMN06164520) | human gut metagenome | biome: ENVO:00009003; feature: ENVO:2100002; material: ENVO:00002003 | host: Homo sapiens | place: USA | collected 2012 ...
CGTCAGATGTGTATAAGAGACAGCTCCGGAAGTTCTGTTTGTATTAAAAACGTCCTTTTTTGCTAAAAAAATACAAAAACAGGAGATTTTGGCCTTTTATAAGAGCTTATTTTCGCTAAAATGGGAAAAATAATAAAATCAGTACAAAAAATGTTTGATTTAGAAGTTTTTTTGTACTGATTTTGCTATTTTGATGCGATTTGCACCAAAGCAATAGAAATGCCTATAGTGTACAGATATTATGAGAAAGCACAAAACGCCCACGTCAGATGGAATGTCCTTCCAAGAATGATTGTCGGAAGGTGGTGATTTTTTCTCGAAAAGCATTGAAAGACAGGATGGAATGAACAGGATGTTTGCGGCAGGCTCCCTTGCATGACAGCCCTACGCTACGAACCATGCAAAAATAGAGCGAAACAGCATCGCTTGTGCGCAAGCTCCCATCGACGTGTTCCACTCTATTTCTGCATGGCTCGTAGCTATGCTAACTTTCCATTGACTAAACTATAGATTATTCTTCGTATCCGTTTGGATTGTTCTTCTGCCATCTCCAGGAATCCGCACACATTTCCTTAATTCCGTACTGCGCTTTCCAGCCAAGTTCACGTTCTGCCTTACCTGGGTCACAGTAACAGGTTGCAATATCGCCAGGACGGCGAGGCTTGATGCTGTATGGAATCTTAATGCCGTTTGCTTCCTCAAAATTCTTTACGATATCAAGCACGCTGTAGCCGTGTCCGGTACCAAGGTTGTAAATGCAAAGTCCGGCGTTCTCTTCAATCTTCTTTAATGCCTTTACATGTCCGTTTGCCAGATCAACCACGTGGATATAATCGCGCACACCGGTTCCATCTGGAGTATCATAATCGTTTCCGAATACACCGAGTTCTTTTAACTTGCCAACTGCAACCTGTGTAATGTAAGGCATCAGGTTGTTCGGGATGCCGTTTGGATTCTCCCCCATGGTTCCGCTTGGATGTGCTCCGATTGGATTGAAGTAGCGAAGCAGGATCACATTCCACTCATTATCTGCCTTGTAGATATCTGATAAAATCTGCTCCAGCATGGACTTTGTCCATCCGTAAGGATTGGTACACTGTCCCTTCGGGCAGTTCTCGGTAATCGGAATTTCTGCCGGATCGCCGTATACGGTTGCAGATGAAGAGAAAATGATGTTCTTGCATCCGTTCTGACGCATAACATCAACCAGTGTTAAAGTTCCTGCAATGTTGTTATTGTAATACTCCCAAGGCTTTGCCACAGACTCTCCGACAGCCTTCAGTCCTGCAAAATGAATACAGCTGTCAATCTTCTGCTCTGCAAAAATTTTATTTAAGATGTCACGATCAAGGATATCTCCTTTATAAAATGTAACTTTCTTTCCGGTCAGTGCCTCCACACGATCCAGTGACTTTTCTGAAGCGTTTGACAGATTATCCAGAACAACGACATCATATCCCGCATTCTGCAGTTCCACACAGGTATGACTTCCGATATAGCCTGCTCCACCAGTAACTAAAATTGCCATAATTCCACTCTCCCTTTCTGTGCTTTTGTTTTCTTCTGATACCCCTATTCTATCGCTCCCGGCTCTTAATGTACAGAACCAAATGTAGAAAAAATATGTAAAAATGTTGCATGTGCATAAAAAAACGTATAAACTCAATACTAGAATCGTGTAAGGAGCATTTCCAATGAATGATCAATATAAAAATTCCTACAAAGCAACTGCAAAAGAACTTGTTTCCCTGTCTGTCTATAATGTCGGATACCAGCTATGCGATGCCGGCTATCAGTGGGGACCCGGAATCCGCGACCACTACCTGATTCACTATGTGATCTCGGGAAAAGGCACATACGAAGTCAACAACGAAACCCATTTTCTTTCTGCCGAAGATGCCTTTCTTGTGTATCCGAATACGGAGATCATCTACCGTGCCGATGCAAAAACGCCATGGGAATATGCATGGGTCGGATTTACCGGAAGTGACGCTGCCACAATTCTGCAGGCAACCGATTTTTCCCGCAAACATCCATGTATTCATGCAGTTCCCAACGGCGAAGAAGTCAAACGTCAGCTTCTGCATATCTATGATGCCAGAGGAAACGGATTTGAACATGCCGTTGAAATGACCGGCCGGCTCTATACCACGCTGGCGCTCTTTCTAAAATCTTCCACCCAAAAAGAAACGCAGCTGACAGCCGCAACCTACGTCCAGAAAAGTATCGAATATATCAGCGCCAATTACTCCTACCCGATCACAGTGGAAGATATTGCCGCCTACGTCGGTTTAAGCCGCAGCCATCTGTTCCGTTCCTTTGAACTGGTGCTGCAGCAGTCCCCAAAAGAATACCTCACGGATTTTCGCATGAAACAGGCATGCTATCTGTTGGAACACTCAAATCTTTCGATCACCGCCATTGCAAATTCCGTCGGATTTGATAATGGGCTGTATTTTTCAAAAACCTTTCATAAGAAAAAAGGGGCCTCTCCCAAAGCTTATCGCATAAAAATAAGAGGGACAGAATAATTTTTGCCCCTCTTTTCTTCTAATGCCACGGAAACGTGAACATTCCATAAATATAAATAAATAAAATCCCTACAGGCACAAAATAACAGAACAGCGGTTTCATCCATGCCTTGATTTTTAAGCCTTTTCCCGCATTGGCCTCCTGCAGGAAATTGTTCCACCCCCATCCCCGGCGTGTACAGCAAAACAGCGCCAGTATCAGTGAGCCGAGCGGCATCGCATTGTTAGACACAATAAAATCCCACAAATCCAGCCATGCCGTGCCTTTTGCAAACGGCTGAAAACGAATCAGACTGTACCCCAGCGCCGTTGTCAATGCCACAAGAAACGTCCCAATCCCGCAGGCAATACATCCCACCGGACGTGACCAGCCCGTCAGTTCCCGGATCATGGCAAGCAGATTCTCACATACTCCAAATACCGTTGACATGGCAGCAAACACCATGAACAGGAAAAACAGCGCACCCCACCAGCGTCCGCCCTGCATATGGTTAAACACACTCGCCATCGTATCAAACAAAAGGCTTGGTCCCGCAGTCACTTCAAGATTATAGGTATCGCAGGCAGGAAACATAATCATGCCTGCAACAACTGCTACAAACGTATCTAAAACAATGATATTTACGGATTCTCCCAAAAGGGAACGCTCTTTCCCGATGTAGCTTCCAAAGATCGCCATGCCACCCATACCGACCGACAACGTGAAAAACGCCTGATTCATTGCTTTTACAATCATTGTACCTGATATTTTGGAAAGGTCCGGAATCAGATAAAAAGCCAGCCCATCCTTTGCGCCGGAAAGCGTAAAACTGTGGATCGCCAACACCAGCATCAGCACCAGAAGCGCCGACATCATATATTTGGTAATGCGTTCAAGGCCTCCCTGCAGCCGGAAACTCAAAATCACAAATGTAATCACAACCGTGATCAACAGGTAACCAACATTTACGGATGGTGTTGTGATCATTTTTTCAAATCCCAAATCCGCATTCTGACCGGTAAGAAACTTCACAAAATAATAAATAATCCAGCCTGCAACAACGGAATAAAACGCGATCAGTGCAATATTTCCAATCAGACACACAATCCCCGGAATTTTCCATTTGCGTTTTCCGGAAAGTTTCTCATACATATACAAGGGACTTGTCTGTGCCGCACGTCCTACGGAAAGTTCCATCACCATTGCCGGAAGCCCTAAAATGAGCAGACAGATCACATAGACAAGCATGAAACTGCCACCGCCGTTTTGTCCGCACATCCAGGGAAACTTCCATACATTTCCGCATCCGATTGCACATCCTGCCGAGAGCATAATAAACCCAAGTCTGCTTCCGAGCTGTTCTCTTTTTTCCATTGTTTCCAATACCTTTCCCCGTATATTTTTCAAAAAACTCCGGACAAACAACTTGTCCGGAGTTTTCTACCCAACATTTTTCCGATGACTAAGCTAATGCTTTCTTTGCAACTTCTGCAAGCTTTGCAAAACCTGCTGCATCTGTAACAGCCATGTCAGCTAATACCTTACGGTTTAAATCAGCTCCAGCTACCTTTAATCCGTGCATGAACTGGCTGTAAGAAAGTCCGTTCATACGAGCTGCTGCGTTGATACGAGCAATCCATAACTGACGGAACTGTCTCTTTCTCTCTTTACGTCCAGAATAAGAACTTGTTAAGGCTCTCATTACGGACTGCTTAGCTACACGATACTGCTTGGAACGAGCTCCTCTGTATCCCTTTGCTAACTTTAAAGTTCTGTTATGTCTTTTCTTAGCGCCTAATCCGCCTTTAACTCTTGCCATTTCCTATATCCTCCTTAACAAATCTTAGATGTATGGTAAAATCTTCTTCATGTTCTTGATGTTTGTCTGATCCATCATTGCTGCTTTTCTGAGATTTCTCTTATTCTTTGTTGTTTTCTTTGTTAAGATATGTCTTCTGTAAGCCTTGTTTCTCTTTAACTTTCCGGTTCCGGTTGCTTTGAAACGCTTTGCTGCTGCTCTGTTTGTCTTAATTTTTGGCATTGTGTATTCCTCCTTAATAAATGTTATCTCTTCTCTGCCAACACCATACCGATGCTTCTTCCCTCGATCTTCGGTGCTTTTTCCACTACTGCGATATCGGAAAGCTGCTCAGCAAGATCATCTAAGATGTGCTTACTGCTGTTCATATGTGCCATCTCGCGACCACGGAAACGAAGTGTGATCTTGACTTTATTGCCTTTTGCGAGGAACTTCTTTGCAGCGTTCATCTTGGTGTTCAAATCATTGGTGTCAATGTTTGGTGACAGGCGGATTTCTTTTAATTCCACTGTCTTCTGCTTCTTCTTTGCATCCTTTTCCTTACGTGCAAGATCATAACGATACTTACCGTAATCAATTACCTTGCATACAGGCGGCTTTGCATTCGGAGCAATCTTGACAAGGTCAAGACCGGCTTCATCTGCAATTTTCTGTGCCTCTCTGGATGAGACAACACCAATCTGCTCGCCATCCGGTCCGATCAGACGAACCTCTCTGTCTCTGATCTGTTCGTTAATCATTAATTCGCTAATGGTTTTGTACCTCCAATAAAAAATAGTGGATAGGCAGACTATCCACTATTACATCTAACATTCATATAACATGCTAAAAGTATGAACACTAAGTCGCCCGATTGCGCTTAGGTGAGAGTGGATACTCTACTTGTTTCTTAACAACCATTTGACTATACCACCTGATTACGGTATTGTCAACTGTTTTCTGTAAATTTATTCCGCCGGTTCTGCCGGAATAAACAGCCGCTGGCTATTTCCCGGATTCTGATCCGGCACTGCTGCTTTTGCCTCCGCACAAAACTGCTCCTGTGAGTTTATCAGAACCTTGCCCCGCTTGTCAAGTTTTTCATAAGTACCATCCGGCTGCATCACACGCGCTTTCACATTATCTTCCAGTTCCACATGCAGAATATGCAGTGCTTTTTCTTTGAGTTCCTCCTCAATCACCGGGAAAACAATCTCTACACGCCGGTCAAGATTTCGCGGCATCCAGTCCGCACTTCCCATAAATACTTCCGGATTGCCGTCATTATAAAAATAGAAAATACGGCTGTGCTCCAGGAAATTTCCCACAATAGAACGCACGGAGATATTCTCACTCACTCCCGGAATTCCGACGCGCAGACAGCAGATTCCGCGCACGATCAGATCAATCTTTACACCGCTTGCAGATGCCTCATACAGCGCCGCAATAATGCCCGGATCACAGAGAGAATTCATCTTTGCCACGATACGGGCTTCTCTTCCCTGCTGCGCGTTTTTTGTTTCCCTGCCGATCAGGCGCAAAAATTTATCCCGCAGCCAGTATGGTGCCAGCACCAGTTCATTCCATGCCAGCGGTTCGGAATATCCGGATAACATATTAAATACCGCTGTGGCATCCTCCCCGATCGACTCTTTGCAGGTAAAGATTCCACAGTCCGTATATAATTTTGCCGTCGAATCGTTATAGTTTCCGGTTCCCAGATGAACATAGCGGCGGATTCCGTCCTCTTCCCGGCGGACCACCAGTGCGATCTTGCTGTGTGTTTTAAGGCCAACGAGACCATAGATCACATGACAGCCTGCCTGTTCCAGTTTTTTCGCCCAGACAATGTTGTGCTCCTCATCAAAACGGGCTTTCAGCTCAACCAGAACCGACACCTGCTTGCCGTTTTCCGCTGCCTGTGCCAGACTGCTGATAATCGGGGAATTTCCGCTGACACGATACAGTGTCTGTTTAATCGCCAGGACATCCGGATCTTTGGATGCCTGCCGGATGAAATCCACAACCGGATCAAAGGTTTCGTATGGATGATGCAGAAAAATATCCCCTTTGCGGATTGCGGCAAAAATGTCACTTCCCGGTGTAATTTCCGGCACCTGCTGCGGCGTATACGGTTTATAGCGGAGATGATCGTACCCGTCGATGCCATACATTTTCATCAGAAAAGTCAGATCGATCGGACCTGCAATCTGAAAAATATCCTCATCCGACACTTTCAGCTCCGTCTTTAAAAATTTCAGAAGCTTTTTATCTACCTTCTCTTCAATTTCCAGACGGATAACTTCTCCCCACTGACGCATCTTTAATTTGTTCTCAATCTCTTTCAGCAAATCCGATGCCTCATCCTCATCAATCGTCAGATCTGCGTTTCGCATGATCCGGTACGGATACGCACACAATACCTTGTAATTGGAAAACAGTATGCCGATGTTGCGTTCTATAATCTGCTCAAGCAGAATGAAAGACTTCGTTTCCCCTTCGCTTGGAATCTGTACCAGACGCGGCAGAACACTTGGCACCTGCACGGTCGCAAACACAGTCTCATCCTCCGTTTTCTTTCCGGTCAGAAGTGCTGCAATATTCAGTGTCTTATTGCGAATCAGCGGAAACGGACGCGACGCATCCACTGCCATCGGGGTGAGTACCGGATATACATTTTCCATAAAATAGCGATCCACAAAACGCGCCTGTTCCTCGTTCAGATCCTCATGTGCATCCAGAAGATAAATTCCTTCTTTACGCAGAAGCGGCATCAGGGAACGGCTGAAAGTACTGTACTGGATATTGACCAGTTCCCGCGCCTGTTTATTGATGGCGGAAAGCTGCTCCGTGGCGGTCATTCCGGCGATATCACGCTTTTTATATTTTGCGTGTACCATATCCTTTAAGGATGCCACCCTTACCATAAAAAATTCATCCAGATTGGAAGAAGTAATACTGACAAATTTCAACCGCTCCAAAAGCGGAATGGATTTATCTCTTGCTTCACTTAATACACGCTGGTCAAACTTAATCCAGCTGAGCTCACGGTTTTCATAATATGCCGGATCTTTAAAATCTATTTTTGTGTCCATAAAAGCCCTCCGATCTAATAGTTATAAATACGCTTCTCTTTTAAAACAGGTTTCATGCTGTATACATTTTCAAAATAAGAGGTCTTTGCGTCAAACAATGCCTGTTCCAGCGCAATATCCTCAAATGCCTCGACCGTAATCACGAGTTTTCTCTCCCTTACCGCGATCCGGATATTTTTAAACTTCTGTTTATGACTCTGATCCAGCGCATTTGCCACACGAAGAATTGCCGAAAGTTTTGCCACACAAAGATACTCTTCCTGGCTCAATACATCAGCGACTTCCTCATACGGATCCAGCGGAAGAGTATTGTAGCGCACGATCTGTGCAACAATCTCGCGCTCCTGATGGGTCAGACCGATAATCTCTGAGGACATGATAATATGATACGTACTCTCCGACGCTTCCGCAAAGCTGACATACTTTCCACAGTCATGCAGGATTGTAGCCACCTGAAGCAGCAGACGCGCCCGCTTTCCAAGTCCGTGTTCCTGTTTCATCGCATCAAAAATCTTAATGGATAGCTTGGAAAGTGTCTGAATGTGTGGAGAAAAACTGTGGTAATGCTCCGATAAAAATGTGGCCGCCGAAATGACATCCGCATCAAAATCATGTGTCGATGCCAGCAGTTTATTGTGCTGTGCATAATCAAATGCCATACCATCCTGAATGTTTGCTCCCGGCACCCATACCTCTTTTGGATTCACATTCTGTGCCATCATCTTATACAGCACAAGTGCCGGAATGATCAGCGGTTCCCTCTCATCTGAAAGATTTAATTCCGCTGTGATCTCCTCCAGCGTTTTTTTGAGCAGTTTATCGATAAATTTAGAGAATTTATCCAGCTTTACCTGACGGCTTTTTCCGCCTTTTTCCTCAATCTTTTTCACCAAACCGCCGGCATAGTCACTGATCAGGATCAGATAATCGACCGGGGCATTCATATACATGGCACGGAATCCCTCGAGTTTTTTATTGACATATTCCTCAATTTGGTTTTCATACATTTTCAGGGAGTATCCGCGGTCTCCAAGCAGATTCCGCAGGCGCATAATGCCTGTTTCCATGTGTTGTGTCGTGATCATTTTCCCGTCACGGAATAATGTGATCTGCACACTCGCCCCGCCGACATCCACGACTGCTGCACTCGTCTTTATCATCTCCTCAAACACCGGACTGCCAGCCACCGCTTTATAACTGATAAAACGGTGTTCCGAGTTGCTTAACACCTTTACCCGGAATCCGGTTCTAAGATAAATCTGGTCAAGGACAAATATCTCATTTGTGGTATCCCGGAGTGCGGCTGCTGCACAGACTTCATAACTGTCTACCTTGTAGCTTTCCATAATCTCTTTAAACTGCGCCAGTGTTTCACAGAGTTCTTCCACCTGCTCATATCCGATTGTCCCTGTGCCATAAGTGCCTTTTCCCAGTTCCTGCCGGGACCGGATGTGATCCACCTCATGAAACTTTTTTCTGTTTGTAAACTCAAATACCTTCAGGCTCACATCGTATGTGCCAATATAAATTGCTGCAAATGTGTGAATTGCCATACGCCCACCTTCTTTCACCAATTCTGACTAATACGTACCAAGAATCCGGAATGCAATTGTTTCGTCCCGAAGTCCGCGCAGCGCATTCTGCACTGCATGATCCTCAAATCTTCCCTCAAAATCAACAAAGAAACGATATTCCCAGTTTTTATTCTGTAACGGACGTGACTGGATATTTGTCATATTCAGTCCATTATAAATAAAATGCGACAGTGCATGATATAAAGCACCGCTTTCGTGATTGATCTCAAAACAGATGCTGATCCGGTCTGCCTGATCGGTATATACTTTTTTCCCTGTCACAACAATAAACCGGGTCGAATTATTTTTATTATTCTGAATGGAATTGCGTAATACTTTCAACCCATAAATCTGGGCATTTTTTGCACTGGCAATCGCCGCCTGGGAAATCTCCCCATCCTCTTTGACCTTCTTGGCTGCAACGGCATTATTGCTGACACTGAATTTTTCCCAGTCCGCATGACTGTCCAGAAATTCACTGCACTGCATCAGTGACTGTTTGTGCGAATACACGGTACGGATATCTCTCTCATCCGCATCTTCCAGTCCTAAAAGTGCATGATCAATACGGATGATCTGCTCCCCGACAATATAATTATCATATTCCACCAGAAGATCATAATTTTCCGAGACAATTCCTGCCGAAGAATTCTCGATCGGGAGTACCGCATAATCCGCTTCCCCGTTCTTAATGGCCTCCATGGCATCTTTCCAGCTCTCCACATGGAAATTATTGCAGTTTTCTCCAAAAAACTGTTCCATGGCAAGCTGGCTGTAGGCACCTTCGAGTCCCTGAAAAACAATCCTTGCATTGGAATAATCCAGCGTGTGAATCGGCTCAAACTCCTGCGGAGGCATAATTCCATGCTCCGTCAGCAGTTTATACTGTTTCTTACGGCTCATCGCCATGATCTGCTCAAAAAGTTCACGGATTCCGTGTCTGGTAAAATCACTTTCCGCTTTTTTCTGCAGCGTTGCCAGCTTGGATTCCTCTCTCTCCTTGTCAAAAATCTGCTTCCCGGTATTTATTTTGTATTCAGCCACATCCGAGGTCAGTTTCATCCGTTCCTCATAGAGTTTTACGATCTGTTCGTCAATTTTATCAATATCTTTTCGGATATCTAGTAAATCTTTCATATAGCGCTCCTTCATGATTTATGATAAAATTTTATAACACAAAGGTATAAAAGGCAAGATACAACTTACCAAGGAGGACTCGATATTATGAAAAAACGTTTGCCCATAATTATAATTGCTGTTCTGGTCGTAGTATTTGCAGGACTGGGCTTTTACAGCCATCAGAAAAGTAAGATCAAATACAACACAAGCTATGTCAACGGAAATACTGCCGGAAACCTTTACAATGCCGGCTTGTTTTGTGAGAAAAACGGAACCGTTTATTTTGCCAATCCGGATGACGATTACCGGCTGTATTCCATGGATACAAACGGCAATCATCTGAAAAAACTCAGTTATGACCGTGTCATGTATATCAACGCCGATGACCATTATGTATACTATGTACGCAATAATGAAAATAATGGAACCGGATTTGATTTCTTCTCCTACGCAAGAAACAGTCTGTGCAGAATTGACCAGAATGGAGAAAACACTAAAATTTTAGACAAAGATCCCTGCCTGTATGCCTCGCTTGTCGGAAACTACATTTATTATCTGCACTATGATGACAAGGATGCTACAACGCTTTACAAGATCGGAATCGATGGCGAAGGACGCAAAAAAGTATATTCGCCTTACATTTTTACATGCAGCACGCTGGGTCAGTATATTTATACCAGCGGAACCGAAAGTGACGGTGCCATCTATCAGCTGGATACCGCCAGTGACAGTTTAAGCAAAGTCTATGAATGTAATTCTTTCAAACCGATTGTAACCAGTGATGACAATGTCTATTATATGGATGTGGATCAGAACAACGCCCTGGTACATACCAATATGAAATCCGGTCATCCGGTTACACTTACCAAGGACAGTCTGGATCTCTACAATGTATACGGAAGCAGTATTTTTTATCAGCGCTATTCCGAAGACAATCCGGCCCTTTGTATGATCAAAAATGACGGCAGTGGATATCAGGAACTGGCACAGGGCAATTACTCCAATATCAACGTCACTTCCAGTTACATCTATTTTACCGATTTTAAGACAAAAGAAATGTTCTGTACACCGACCGATCATCCGGGAACACTCACCGCTTTCCATCCCGGCGTTATCAAAAAATAAATTTATAAGACTGTAAAAGAGGAGGAACCCAAACATGCGGTTCCTCCTCTTTTGTTTTTCAAAACTTCCATAACATTACGCGCCAAAATCAAACAGGGAAAGCTGATTGGATTCCGGCATATCGCCAAACAATCCCAGATCACTCATCAGTTCTATTGTTGTCTTTGATACTTTTGTCCGTTCCCTAAAATCATCTTTGGACAGAAAAATTCCGTCTTTTGCCGCTTCTGCAATCGCAACTGCCGCATTATCGCCAAGTCCGTCAATCGTATTGAGCGCCGGCAGCAGTTTTCCATCCACAATCTGAAAATGATGCGGTTCTGACTTATAGATATCCAGCGGAAGAAATTCAAATCCTCTGGCATACATTTCCTGTACCAGACGCATATCTTTGTAGGTATCCTGCTCTTTTTTGGAGAGCTCGTCCTTGCGCTTTTCGTACTCATGCATATATCCTTCCAGTTTTTCTTTTCCCTGACACATCAGCTCATAACTGAACGCGGTCGCACGGATAGAAAAATATGCTGCATAGTAAGCCAGCGGATAAAACACTTTACAGTAGGCAATGCGCCATGCCATCATAACATACGCGGCTGCATGGGCTTTCGGGAACATGTACTTAATCTTCTCACAGGACCAGATATACCAGTCCGGTACATTGTGATCGATCATATCCTGCTTCCATTCCGGCCATTTGTCACATTTTCCTTTTGCCACAATTCCCTTCCGGACATTCTCCATAATCTTAAACGATTCCTCGGAATCCAGTCCCATACTGATCAGATAGATCATGATATCATCCCTTGTACAGATGGCGGTAGAAATCGTTGCCTTCTTTTCCTGAATCAATGTCTGTGCATTGCCAAGCCATACGTCCGTACCATGGGACAGCCCTGCAATACGCACCAGATCCGAAAATTCTTTTGGCTGTGTGTCTATTAACATGCCCATGGCAAAGTCTGTACCAAACTCCGGGATACCCAATGCTCCCAGCTGACAGTTCACCAGATCATCCGGCGTGATGCCAAGTGCGGAAGTATCCTGAAACAGCGACATGACAGCCTTATCATCCAATGGAATCTGCGTCGGATCTACACCCGTCAGATCCTGCAGCATACGGATCATGGTAGGATCATCGTGCCCGAGAATGTCAAGTTTTAAAAGATTATGGTCAATCGAGTGATAATCAAAATGTGTGGTCGTAATATCGACCGTCATATCATTTGCCGGATGCTGAACCGGGGTAAATGTATAAATCTGTTCCCCCATCGGAAGAACAACGATACCACCCGGATGCTGTCCTGTAGTACGGCGCACGCCGACACATCCAAGTACAATCCGGTCAATTTCACAGTTTCTCTTATGTACACCGCGCTCTTCATAATAATTTTTGACATAACCGAATGCCGTCTTATCTGCCAGCGTACCGATCGTTCCTGCCTTAAAGGTCTGTCCCTCCCCGAAGATAACTTCGGTGTATTTATGTGCCTTACTCTGGTACTCTCCGGAAAAGTTCAAGTCGATATCCGGCTCTTTATTTCCCTTAAATCCCAGGAACGTCTCAAACGGAATATCAAACCCTTCTTTGGAAAGCGGTTTTCCGCAGCGCGGACAGAGCTTATCCGGCATATCACATCCACTTCGGCCGGAAAAAGATTTTACCAGATCCGAATCAAAATCGCTGTACTGGCAATGTTTGCACAGATAATGCGCATGCAGCGGGTTCACCTCCGTAATACCGGACATTGTCGCAACGAAAGAACTTCCGACCGATCCACGCGATCCGACCAGGTAGCCGTCTTCGTTGGATTTCCAAACCAGCTTCTGCGCAATGATATACATCACAGCATACCCATTGCTGATAATGGAATTTAATTCCCGGTCTAAACGTTCCTGCACAATTTCCGGCAGTGGATCTCCATACATTTTATGTGCTTTGTTGTAACAGATGTCACGCAGCATCTGATCCGAATTTTCAATGACCGGCGGACACTTATCCGGACGAACGGGAGAAATTTTTTCGCACATATCCGCAATCCGGTTTGTGTTTGTAATAACAACCTCTTCTGCTTTTTCACTTCCAAGATAGGCAAATTCTTTCAGCATCTCTTCCGTCGTCCGCAGAAAAAGGGGAGCCTGCTCATCAGCATCTTTAAATCCCTGCCCTGCCATGATAATTCTCCGGTAAATTTCATCCTCCGGATCTAAAAAATGCACATCACAGGTTGCCACCACCGGCTTATGGAACTGTTCCCCGAGCCGGACAATCTTTTTATTGATCTCAATCAGATCGTCATTGGACGCAACCGGAGAATCTTCATCTCTTACAAGGAATGCATTGTTTCCGAGCGGCTGGATTTCCAGATAATCATAAAAGTTTACCAGTCTAGAAATTTCTTCCTCCGGACGGCCATTTAAAATTGCCCGGTACAACTCTCCCGCTTCGCAGGCAGACCCGATCAGAAGTCCATCCCGGTACCTGATAAATTCACTCTTCGGAATCCTCGGACGCCGGTGATAATATTTGATATGCGCCAGCGAAATCAGCTTATACAGGTTTGTCCGCCCCTGATCGCAGGTGGCAAGAATGATCGCATGATAAGTCGGCATCTTTTGTACATTCTGCACCGATGAGGTTCCCATTGCATTCACTTCGTCCAGGGTAGACATACCGCGCTCCCGGAGCATCTCGATAAACTTCACAAAAATCTCTGCCGTACATCCGGCATCATCCACTGCACGATGGTGATTTTCCAGAGATACGCCCAGCGCTTTTGCAACCGTATCCAGCTTAAAACGGTTCAGATTCGGAAGCAGGACACGCGCCAGGGCAACCGTATCCACAATCGTCGGCTTGCATGGAATATCCAGCCTCTGGCAGTTTTTCTTGATAAAACTCATATCGAAATCGGCATTATGGGCAACCATAACACATCCCTCGCAGAATTTCATAAATTCCGGAAGAATGTCTGCAATGACAGGTGCATCAATCACCATGGAATCATTGATCGACGTCAGCTGCTCAATCCGAAACGGAATCGGCACTTGTGGATTGACAAACGTTGAGAATTTGTCCACGATCTTTCCGTTCTGCACCTTCACCGCCCCGATCTCTATAATGCGGTTGGTCTCCGGACTAAATCCGGTTGTCTCCAAATCGAATACCACATAATCTGCATCCAGATCCTGGTTCTGGCTGTCCGTCACCATCCCCTTTAAATCATCGACCAGATATGCCTCCACGCCGTAAATGACTTTAAAATCCGAATCGGACGGTACGGTATGATTGGCATCCGGGAACGCCTGCACATCCCCGTGATCGGTAATGGCAATCGCCTTATGCCCCCATTTCATGGCACGCTTGACAATATCCTTTACATCTGAAACGCCATCCATATCACTCATTTTGGTATGGCAGTGCAGCTCTATGCGTTTTTCTACGCTGGTATCCATACGGACCGTTGTAAAATCGGCGCATTTCTTGATTCCGACGATAGAACCGATGGTAAGTTCACTGTCGAACTTATCAATGGTTGCAACACCTTTGACACGCACAAACTTTCCACCGCTGATTTCTTTTAACAGCTCCGGTACATCATCATTTCCCGCAAAAATTTTAAGAACAATCGTATCGGTAAAATCCGTCACGGAAAAAATAATGATGGTCTTTTCATTGCGGATCTCACGGGTATCTACCGACAGAATCTTTCCGCGGATCACAACCTCTCCGATCGGTCCGTCAATCTTCTCAATCTCCATGCTCTCTTCTTCGAAGTCTCTTCCGTATATTACATCCGGATTCATGGATTTTTTGCCGTTATCCGACTCGAATTTCCGGCGGAACTCTCCACGCTTTTCAAACTTCTGCTTTGGTTTTGCATAATTTGTACCATTTTTTGAAGCGTCTGCACGATTTCCTGCCGTTTTTGCAATTGTCTTTGTTTTTTCTTCTGTTTCGACAGTTTTCTCTTTTTCTTCCGTTTCCTGGGATTTTCCTTCCATAACCAGCTTCGTCCGCGCAACAATTCCTGCCACTTCCTGCCGGATCTGTTCTTCGGAATTTTTCCGGTATTTGCTCTCCTGCGGTTTCCGGTATTGTGGAAATATTTTCAGATTCATTCCACAGCGCTCACAGATCACTTTCTCTAAAAATTCGATAATCTCATCCGTACGGGTTTTGGCAATAATAGTCTCATCCATCGTCAGAATCAGACGGTCCTCTTCCGGAAATTCCATGTCCGCCGTCCGCAACAGATTGTATTCGAGCACACTGTAGGCATTCAGTTCATCTAAAATACTGTCCTTATACACCTCTATCAGAGACTTCGGGGTATACTGTTCGGAAACTGTCTCTTATACACATCTCCGAGCCCACGAGACACTGAGCGATCTCG
>ERZ1026957.636-NODE-636-length-15206-cov-4.605703_pt1 | contig 15206 bp, 16 predicted proteins | sample MGYA00519300_ERZ1026957 | MGnify/ENA primary metagenome ERZ1026957 (study PRJEB26926, sample SAMN06164520) | human gut metagenome | biome: ENVO:00009003; feature: ENVO:2100002; material: ENVO:00002003 | host: Homo sapiens | place: USA | collected 2012 ...
AGATCGCTCAGTGTCTCGTGGGCTCGGAGATGTGTATAAGAGACAGGCCCAGCAGCGCGCCCTGCGCGCGCTCGCAGACCGCACGGGCAAAAAAGAATACCGTCGCGGCGCCCAGCGCCGTCATCAGGAAGGTAAAGGACGTGCCGAGCCATGCCAGCATCAGAGGTCGGAGCATATCAGTTCATCGCCTTTACGGTTTTTCAGGCGGAAGCGCGCCTGTATGCCAGTATAAGCGCGGGACAGGCAGCGCGTGAAAAAAGAGCGCGGAGATACTCTCCGCGCTCTTTCCCTATTCATTTTACTGCATCAGCTGCGCCACCATGTCGGTGTATGCGCCGGGATCTTCAAGCGGCAGTCCCGCAATGAGGTTCGCCTGCTCGTAGAGGATCTTGGCGTAGAGCGCCGCCTTGTCGCGGTCGCTCGCCATCGCCGCGGCCATCGCCTTGACCGCCGGGTGTGCGACATTCAGCTCAAGGATGCGTTCGGCCTTGATCGGCTCGGGCATTTCAAAGTTCTTGAAATACTTCTCCATCTCGAAGCTGAAGCCCTCGCCCGCCGTCAGGCAGACAGGATGGGTCTTCAAGCGGTGCGAAACTCTGGCTTCCTTGATCTTGTCGCCGAGCGTTTCCTTGACAAACTGCATCAGCTCCGCGCTCTCGCCGTCGTCCTTGTGCTCCTCTTCGTCGCCAAGCTCAAGGTCGCCGTCGACGATGGAACGGAAGGGCTTTTCGTCGTAGTTCATCAGGGCTTGCAGGGTGAATTCGTCCGTCTCGCCCGTGAGATAGAGGATCTCGTAGTCCTTATCCTTCAAAAGCTCGGTCTGCGGCAGCTTATCCACCGCCGCGACGCTCTCGCCCGCGGCGTAGTAGATGCACTTCTGGCCTTCTTTCATGCGCTCGACGTACTCCTTGAGCGTCGTGAGCTTCTTCTCCGTGGAGGAGTAGAACATCAGCAGCTCCTTGAGAGAATCCCTGCGCGCTTCGCCGCCGTCGCTCACGATGCCGTAGCCGAGCTGGCGGCCAAAGTTCGCGTAGAACTTCTCGTAGCCCTCGCGGTCGTCCTTGAGGAACTTTTCCAGGTCGGCGCGCACCTTCTTTTCAAGGTTCTGGCCGATGACCTTGAGCTGGCGGTCGTGCTGCAACAGCTCGCGGGAGATGTTCAGGCTCAGATCTGGCGAATCGACCACGCCGCGCACGAAGCGCAGATAGTCGGGCAGGAGTGAGTCGCACTTATCCATGATGAGAACGCCCGCACTGTAGAGCTGCAAGCCCTTCTCGTAGCCTTCCGTGTAGAAGTTGAACGGGCGCGCGGAAGGAATGAACAGCAGCGCCTTATAGGTGACGCTGCCCTCGGCGGAGACGGTGATCGTGCGCTGGGGCTTGTCGAATTCGCGCGTCAGCTCGGAATAGAACTTGTTGTACTCCTCGTCCGTCACCTCGCTGCGCTTGCGCTGCCAGAGCGGCACCATGGAGTTGACGGTCTTGAGCTCCTCGACGGTCTCGAACTCGGGCTTCTCCGGGTCGCTGCCCTCCTTGACCTTCTGCTCAGGCATCATCATGCGAATGGGATAGCGGATGTAGTCAGAGTATTTCTTAATGAGCGCGTGCAGGCGGTAGGGCTCGAGATACTCGCTGTAGTTCTCCTCGTCCGTGTCGGGCTTGATGTGCATGATGACCTCGGTGCCGACCGTTTCCTTGCCGCACTCGGTCACGGTGTAGCCGTCCGCGCCCGAGGACTGCCAGCGGTAGGCCTGCTCCTCGCCGTACTTTTTCGTGCGGACGGTGATCTCATCGGCGACCATGAAGGCGGAGTAAAAGCCCACGCCGAACTGACCGATGATGTCGATGTCGGCCTCCTTCTTGTCCTTTTCCTCCGTCTCTTGGCGGAACTTGTAAGAACCCGACGAGGCGATCACACCAAGGTTGTTTTCGAGTTCTTCCTTGCTCATGCCGATGCCGTTATCAGAAACGGTCAGCGTGCGGTTTTCGCGGTCGAGCGACACGGTGATGGCGAAATCGCTGCGATTCATGCCCACCTTGTCGTCCGTCAGCGCGACATAGCAGAGCTTGTCAATGGCGTCGCTCGCGTTGGAGATGATCTCGCGCAGGAAAATCTCCTTATGCGTGTAAATGGAGTTGATCATCAGATCCAGCAAACGCTTGGATTCTGCTTTAAACTGTTTTTTTGCCATAAAAGCATCCCTCTCTGAATGATATTTGAACCCAAGTATAGCAGATATTCCCCTCCATTTGTTACCGTTCCGTGAACTTTTAGCACTCTCGCGTTTCAAGTGCTAACACCGAATCATCGTCGTTTCCCGGCATTTCCCCTATTTCTTTTCCCCGCTCTCCGCAAGGTAGAACGGCATGCAGAGGGAAGAATTTCCCCTCTGGGCTGTATATCTTGTCAATATCGTAGAAACGACCGCTTTTTCCGGTTTTTCTATTTGGGTAATATGCGATATTGACATATTCCGCTTCACGCGCTAAAATTAGCCCATCAAATATGAGAGATACATGAAAGGACGTCATGCAATGTTCCGTTTTGCTTATGCAAATCAGAATACCGCTTCCGCTTCTGCCGCCTGCGCAGAGGCCGCTTCCTGCTGCACCTCTCGCTCCTCCGCTTACAACTGCATCGTTATGGGCGCCATTATGATGGCGTCCATTATTATTTTCCGCCAGATTACCATCATTGTCATTTCCATTCTGGTACTGGTTCTTCTGGCCATTCTTTCGTGCGTCACCCCGACAAGATGCGATTGCTGAGCACTTTTTCCAAGCGATACAGCAAAGCGGTTCTGCCGGGATTGGCGGAACCGCTTTTTTGTATAAACAAACCTGTCAATTCTTGAATCAAAGGAGATACAAAACGATGAAAAAGAAGTTTATGTGCATGTTCATGGCAGCAGCCATGACGCTCTCGATGGCCGCCTGCGGCTCCAAGGGCGACGATGCGAACAACGACGCCAATGCAGGCGGCGCATCCGACGGTGTCCAGACCTTCACGGTCGGCACCTCCGGCCCGCTGACCGGCGACAACGCGATCTACGGCGTGGCCGTCAAGCAGGGCGTGGAGCTCGCCATCAACGAGATCAACGCGAGCGACAGCACCATCAAGTTTAAGTTCCTCTCTCAGGACGATGAGGCCGACGGCGAAAAGGCCGTCAACGCCTACAACAACATGATGGATAACGGCATGCAGGTCCTCGTCGGCCCCACGACTACCGGCGCTTCCATCGCCGTTGCCGATGCCTGCTACACCGACCGCACCTTCATGCTGACCCCCTCCGCCTCCTCCACTGACGTGACCGCGGGCAAGGACAATGTCTTCCAGGTCTGCTTCACCGACCCCAACCAGGGCGTTTGCGCTGCCGACTACATGGCTGAGCACTATGCCGATGCCAAGATCGCCGTCATCTACCGCAACGACGATGCCTACTCTCAGGGCATCCGCGATGCTTTCGTGAAGGAAGCGGGCGACAAGGGCCTCTCCATCGTCTATCAGGGCACCTTTACCCTCGATACCTCCTCTGACTTCTCCGTTCAGCTCGCCGCCGCGCAGACCGCCGGCGCCGACCTCGTCTTCCTCCCCATCTACTATCAGCCCGCTTCCGTGATCTTCGCGCAAGCCAAGGCCATGGGCTATGCCCCCACCTTCTTCGGTGTGGACGGCATGGACGGCATTCTCGATATGCCCGGCTTTGATGTTTCCCTCGCTGAGGGCCTCGTGCTGATGACCCCGTTCTGCGCTACCGTTGAATCCAGCAAGAGCTTCGTTGACGCTTACGTTGCCGCCTACGGCACCAAGCCCAACCAGTTCGCCGCCGATGCCTACGACGGTGTGTACATCGTCAAGGCCGCGCTTGAAAAGGCCGGCTGCACCGCCGACATGAGCAACGAAGAGATCTGCGACGCGCTCGTTTCCGTCATGACCTCTCTCAAGTTCACTGGTCTCACCGGTACCGACATGACCTGGAACACCGAGGGTCAGGTCTCCAAGGCTCCGACCGCCTACGTCGTCAAGGACGGCCAGTACGTCGAAGGCTGATCGAAATTTGCTTCTCTCTCAGGAAATCCTCTCTCTAAGGCGGGCTGCCGGGGGAAACTCCCCCCGGCGGCCTCCGTCCTTGCTTTCTATGGCGGAAACGAAGGCAGCGTCCTTCCTCTCTGCCCTTGTTTCTGCCACAGACAACTCCCAATCCCGAACGAGAAAACGAGGTGCCATTCTATGGAATTCTTATCCTATCTCATCAGCGGCATCAGCCTCGGCAGTGTGTACGCCATCATCGCCCTCGGCTATACGATGGTCTACGGCATTGCCAAGATGCTGAACTTCGCCCACGGCGACGTCATCATGATCGGCGGCTACGTCTCCTTCTGCGCGATGTTTTATCTGGGGCTTCCCAACATCGTGGCGGTGCTGATGGCTGTCGTCGTCTGCACCGTCCTCGGCATCGTCATCGAGCGTCTTGCCTACAAGCCCCTGCGCTCCGCGCCGAGCCTTGCGGTGCTCATCACCGCCATCGGCGTAAGCTACTTCCTCCAGAACTCCGCGCTGCTCATCTGGAAGGCCGCCGCACGCTCCTACCCCCCCGTGGTCACGGGCTCTGTGAAGATCTTCGGCGGCAAGCTGACCGTTTCCTACATCTCCCTTCTCACGATCTCCGCCTGCGTCGTCATCATGATCGCGCTGACGCTTTTCGTCAGCAAGAGCAAGATGGGCAAGGCCATGCGTGCCTGCTCGGAGGATAAGGCGGCGGCACAGCTGATGGGCATCAACGTCAACGCGACCATTTCTGCGACGTTTGCCATCGGCTCGGCGCTCGCGGCCATCGCCGGCGTGCTGCTCTGCTCGTTCAACACCTCCCTCATGCCCACCACCGGCTCCATGCCCGGCATCAAGGCATTCACCGCGGCGGTGTTCGGCGGCATCGGCTCCATCCCCGGCGCGTTCCTCGGCGGTCTTCTGCTCGGCATCATCGAGGCCATGGCCAAGGCCTATATCTCGACGAACCTTGCAAACTCCATCGTCTTTGCCGTGCTGATCGTCGTGCTGCTCGTCAAGCCCGCAGGACTGCTCGGCAAGTACGTGCCGGAGAAAGTGTGAGGTGGCCGGAATGACAAAGAAAATGAAACAGTTCAACTCCCTCAAGAAAACCACCAGGGTTGACTTTGCGACCTATTTCGGCGTGATCGCCGCCTTCGTCATCGTGACGGTACTGCAAAGCAACGGCTCTCTCAAGCGCTCGGTCATCGGTCTTCTCGTGCCGATCTGCTGCTATATGTCCATGGCCATTTCGCTGAACCTCACGGTCGGCATTCTCGGCGAGCTGAGCCTTGGCCACGCGGGCTTTATGAGCGTAGGCGCGTTCTCCGGTATCGTCGTTTCGCAGAGTCTTGCGGGACTCATTCCGAATGGCCCCGTGCGCCTTGCGCTCTCGATGTTCATCGGCGCGCTTCTCGCCGCGCTCGTCGGCCTTCTCATCGGCACGCCCGTGCTCCGCTTGCAGGGCGACTATCTCGCCATCGTGACGCTCGCCTTTGGCGAGATCATCAAGGAGCTTATCAACTGCCTCATCATTGGCTGCGATGAAAAGGGGCTGCACTTCGTTTTCAATCTCTCCGGCAACAAAACGGTCGACGACCTCGGCCTGAGTGCAAACGGCACGGCCATCATCAAGGGCGCGCAGGGCGCGACCGGCACCGCCACCATCGCAAGCTTCACCGCAGGCTTTATCCTCGTGATGATCACGCTGATCGTCGTGCTGAACCTGACCCGCTCTCGCGCGGGCCGCGCGATCATGGCGATCCGCGACAACCACATCGCCGCGCAGGCCATCGGCCTCAACCTGACGAAGTACAAGCTTCTGGCATTCGTCACCTCCGCCGCCCTCGCGGGCGCGGCAGGCGCGCTCTTCGGCCTGAACTACTCTTCTCTCCAGGCCACGAAGTTCAACTTCAACCTCTCCATTCTCGTGCTGGTGTTCGTGGTGCTCGGCGGGCTCGGCAACATCTGGGGCTCGCTTATTGCCGCCGCCGCGCTCACCATCCTGCCCGAGGCACTGCGCCCGCTCCACGACTACCGTATGCTCATCTATGCGATCGTACTGATCTTCGTCATGCTCGCGACCAATAATCCGCAGGCCAAGGCGTTCTTCGGCAGGCTCTTGCCCCACCGCCGTGCCGCCGCTGAAAAGGAGGACTGACCATGACTCAGAATATGCCGCAAAAGCAAAAAACCAAGCTCGTCCCCGTTTCGCGTGAACCGGCGCTGCTGACCGAGCGCGACGCGGACAAATCCCCCGTGCTCGAGTGCATCGACCTCGGCATCACCTTCGGCGGACTCAAGGCGGTCGACAACTTCAACGTGACCATCGGCCGCACGGAGATCTCCGGTCTCATCGGCCCGAACGGCGCGGGCAAGACCACGGTCTTCAACCTGCTCACCAAGGTCTATCAGCCCACCCACGGCACGATCCTCTTAAACGGCAAGGACATCCACGACCTTAGCACCGCGCAGGTCAACCGCGCAGGCATCGCCCGCACCTTCCAGAACATTCGCCTCTTCGGTGAACTGAGCGTGGAGGACAACATCACCGTTGCGATGGACAACCAGATGCACTACACGATGCCCGAGGGCATTTTCCGCCTGCCCCGCTTCTGGAAGGAAGAGCGCGTCATGCACGAGCGCGCAATGGAGCTTCTCTCCATCTTCCACATGGAGCACCTCGCCGGCGCCAAGGCAAGCTCGCTGCCCTACGGTGCGCAGCGCCGCCTTGAGATCCTGCGCGCGCTGGCAACCAACCCGAGCCTTCTGCTGCTCGACGAACCCGCCGCCGGCATGAACCCAAGCGAAACGGCCGAGCTGATGGAAAACATTCTCTCCATTCGCGACACCTTCCATATCGCGGTGCTGCTCATCGAACACGACATGAACCTCGTCATGAACATCTGCGAGGGCATCGCCGTGCTGAACTTCGGCCGGATCATCGCCAAGGGTGCACCAGAGGATATTCAGAACAATCCCGAGGTCATTGAAGCCTACCTCGGCAGAAAGAAGGAGGCCTGACGATGAGTCTGATCTTACAGGTGAACGATCTTCACGTCTACTATGGCAGCATTCACGCCGTCAAGGGTGTTTCCTTTGAAGTCAATCAGGGCGAGGTCGTCACGCTCATCGGCGCGAACGGTGCGGGCAAATCGACCGTGCTGAACACGGTTTCCGGCCTTCTGCACCCCAAGTCCGGCAGCGTCGTCTTTGAGAACAAGGACTTAAAGGGCGTGCCCGCGCACAAGATCGTCGAGCGCGGTATTGCGCAGGTTCCCGAAGGCCGCCATGTCTTTTTGCAGATGACCGTGGAGGACAACCTCGAAATGGGTGCCTATACCCAGCCGAATGCCAGCATTGCCGCGGGCATTGCCGATGTGTACGAGCGCTTTCCGCGCCTGAAGGAGCGCCGCCGCCAGATCGCCGGCACGCTCTCGGGCGGCGAGCAGCAGATGCTCGCCATGGGCCGCGCGCTCATGTCGCACCCCAAGCTTTTGATGCTCGACGAGCCGTCCATGGGTCTTGCGCCCATTCTCGTCGAGCAGATCTTCGACATCATTCGTGAACTGCACGCCGCAGGCACAACGATCCTGCTCGTCGAGCAGAACGCGCAGGCCGCGCTCTCCGTCGCTGACCGCGCCTATGTGCTTGAGACAGGTCGCATCACCCTCTCCGGCACCGGCAAGGAGCTGATGGAAAGCGACGCAGTGCGCAAGGCCTACCTCGGCGGCTGAGTCCGTTTTTCAAAAAAGAGTCGTTCGGCAGAACGGCTCTTTTTTTGCGCAATTTCCGCTTCCTGCAAAAAATGCGCCGCTTTTCGTGCATTTTTCGCTTGCTTATGCTATACTGTGCGCATCAAATACGCTGACCCTGCCGCGCACGGCGGGAAACGATCGGAGGAGCGCCATGTTCAAAATACTCATCGCCGAGGACGACCGCGAGCTGCGCCAGCTTTTCGCCCATGTGCTCACCAAAAACGGCTATACGGTGCTCGGCGTTTCCAACGGCGAGGAGGCGCTTGCCGCGCTGGAGCAGAGCTATTACGACCTCATCATCTCCGACATTATGATGCCGAAGATGGACGGCTATGAGCTGGTGCGCTCCATACGCGAGAGCGGCTCGTCCATTCCCATCATGATGATCACCGCCAAGGACGCATTTGACGATATGCGTCTTGGCTTTCTCTCCGGCAGCGACGATTATATGGTCAAGCCCATCAACATCGGCGAAATGGTGCTGCGCGTGAGCGCGCTGCTGCGCCGCGCGCAGATGGCGAGCGAGCGCCGGCAGGTCATCGGCGGCACGGTCATGGAATGCGACTCGCTCAGCGTCACCGTCGGCGGCGAGAGCATGGTGCTGCCGCAGAAGGAATTCATGCTGCTCTACAAGATGGCCTCCTTCCCCGGCCGCATCTTCACGCGCCAGCAGCTCATGGACGACATCTGGGGCTACGATTCCAGCACCGATACCCACACCGTTGATGTGCACATTGCGCGCCTGCGCGAGCGCTTCCGCGACAATTCCGACTTCAAGATCGTCACGATGCGCGGCGTCGGCTATAAGGTGGTGCGTTCATGAAAAAGCGCCGCAACAGATTTCTTGATATTCGCGTGCAGTTTTTCTTCATCTGCATGGCAGGCTTTGTCGTCGTGGCGCTTCTGGCCGCGTTTGCGGGCTGGGGGCTGGAGCATCTCGGCGTCGATGTGCCGATGTTCGTCTGGGTGCTTATTTTCACGCTGCTGCTCGGCAGCGCCACGGCGGCGGGCTTCTCCGTCGCGTTCTTCGCGCCCATCTCCCGTCTTTCGCACAGCATGAAGGAGGTCGCCGGCGGCAACTTCCACGTTCACGTGGAGACCAAGAGCATCTTTCGTGACATCCGCGACATTTACGACAACTTCAATCTCATGGTCAGCGAGCTGAACGCCACTGAAACGCTGCAAACCGACTTCATCTCCAACGTTTCGCACGAATTCAAAACGCCCATCAGTGCCATCGAGGGCTATGCCTCGCTCTTGCAGGAGCATCAGCAGTCGAGTGAGGAGCAGGCGGAGTATATCGACAAGATCCTCTTCAATACGCGCCGTCTCTCCACCCTTGCGGGCAACATTCTGCTGCTTTCTAAGCTCGACAGCCAGTCCATCCGTCCCCGCCGCTCGCGCTTCCGCCTCGACGAGCAGGTGCGCCAGTGCATTCTGGCGCTCGAGCGCAGATGGACGGAAAAAGAGGTCGACTTCGACGTAGACCTCGACTCCGTGGATTTTACCGGCTACGAGGGTCTTTTGCAGCACGTGTGGACAAACCTCATCGACAACGCCGTAAAATTTGGCCCGCGCGGCGGGCTCGTTCAAATACGCCTCGTGCAGGAAACGGACAGCGTACTTTTCACCATCGACAACGAAGGCCCTGTCATCTCCGAGAAGGATAAGGCCCGCATTTTCAACAAATTCTATCAGGGCGACAGCTCGCACGAGTCCGAGGGCAATGGTCTCGGCCTTGCGCTCGTGCGCAAGATCATTGCCATTCACGGCGGCGAAGTCTGGCTCGAGGATCCGGCGAGCGGCGGCTGCCGCTTTGCCGTGCGCCTGCCGATGGAAACATGAGCGCCTTTTTTCAACAAAAGTTGAGATTCTCTTCATCATTTGTTCGAATCTCTGTGCTACACTGTTTCTATTGGTCGTATCAGGCCACCGCTTCCCCGGCGCAGTTCCCCTGCGTCGGGTTTTTATCACGGGAAAGGAGAGATGACGATGGGCTTTCTGCGCTGCTGCGTTTACTACGCTTTTCTGGGCGTTGCGTCGTTCGTTCTCGGGCGGCTGCTGCCAAAGTCCTGGTTCCGCGGCGACAGCTTCCCCTACCGCTGCGCCAGCTGGGAGCCGGCGCTCTACCGCGCGCTGCGCGTGCATGACTGGCAAAGCAAGGTTCCCGATATGAGCAGGATCGTGCCGAAGCTCATTCCCGCAAAAAAGCTCGAGGGCAACTTCCGCGAGCAGCTCCCGCGCATGATCGAGGAGACCTGCGTGGCGGAGTTCATTCACTTTTTGCTTATCCTGCTCGGCTTCTATGCCCTGCGCCTCTGGCCGGGGACGGGCGGCGCGGTATTCACCGCCGTCTACATTCTCCTCGGCAATCTGCCGTTTCTCATCATTCAGCGCTACAACCGCCCGCGGCTTCAGCGGCTGCTTGCCGCGCAGCAGCGCTGGAGTGCGAAGGAAACCAAACAACCGGAGTAAAAGGATCGGTGCTTTTTATGAAAGTTTTGATTTTAAGCTGCAACACCGGCGAGGGGCACAACTCCTGCGCCGCGGCGCTCGCAGAAGAGTGCCGCCATGAAAATATCCCCTGCGACACTGAGGACGCGCTGCGCTTCATCTCGCCCGAGGTCTCGCGCTTCATCTCCAACTGGCACGTGCGCATCTACCGCCACGCACCGGGGCTGTTCCGCGTGGGCTACCGCGCGGCAGAGGAGCACCCCGGACAGTTTCACGAAAGCTCCACGCTCTACCGTTATCTCACGCAGGGCGCGGAAACGCTCGGCGGCTTCATCGCCGGCAGCGGGTATGATACGGTCATCTGCACACACCCCTTTGCCGCCCTCATGGTCAGCGAGGTTGTAAAGACCCGGCTGCCGCATCTCAAAACCTGCCTGATCGCAACCGACTACACCTGCTCGCCCAGCGTGAAGGACAGCGCGCTCGACCGCTACTTCATTCCCGCCGCATCGCTTTCCGGCGACTTTCTCGGCGGCGGCATCACGCCCGAGCGGCTGCGCGCCTGCGGCATTCCGGTGCGCCGGATGTTCCGCTCCGGCGTGCGCAAGGAGGACGCCAAGCGTGCGTTCGGCATTCCCGTCGACCACCGCCACCTTGTGATGATGTGCGGCAGCATGGGCTGCGGTCCCATCATGAGCATTGCGCGGCGCATTGCCCGTGCGCTCCCCGCCGATCAGGATCTCACGATCGTATGCGGCACGAACAAGCAGCTCTTTGGCCGTCTCTCCCGTCGCTTTTGCGGCGTGAACAACGTCCATATCCGCTCCTACGTAAAGGACATGGCACTCTTGATGGACTCTGCCGACCTCTACCTCACCAAGCCCGGCGGCATCAGCGTGACCGAGGCCGCGTCCATGCGCCTTCCCATGGTGTTTATCGATGCGGTATCCGGCTGCGAGGAATACAACAAGGACTTCTTCCTGCGCACGGGCGGCGCAGTCACGGGGCAAACGCCCCGCGAGATCGCACGCACGAGCCTGAAGCTTCTGAGCAACGAGCCTGCTCTTAAAAAAATGGGCGACGCGCTCGGTGCCGCCGTGCCGCAAAATGCCGCGGCCAACATTCTCTCGGAAATGAGCGCAGCGGAAGAGGAGGGGGATCTCGCATGATCTGTCCCAGTGTTGATTACCGGCAGTTCCGCCTCCGCAAGCTGAATACGCCGGAGTTTTCCCACATGTGGCTGCTGCTGTTCTGGCCGGTTTTCGGGCTGCTCTTTTCCTACGCAGAGCGGTTCTATCCCGTCGCGCATTACTTTGAAATGCACTGCGCGCTCGATGATCTCATTCCCTTCAACGAATGGTTTCTCATTCCCTACCTCTTCTGGTTCGTCTACCTCATCGGCGCGGTCGCTTATACATTTTTCTTCGACGTCAAGGGCTTTCGCCGCATGATGCACTTTGTGATGATCACCTACTCGGTGACGCTCATTATCTATTTCCTCTTTCCCACCTGTCAGATGCTCCGGCCTGAGGTCTTCCCACGCGATAACCTCCTCACGCGCTTCATCGCGGGGTTCTACGTGTTCGATACGAACACGAACGTCTGCCCCTCGCTGCATGTCATCGGTTCGCTCGCGGCATTTTTTGCCTTCTGGTATGCGCCGGTCTTTTCCGCAAAGAAATGGCGCATCGCCTCGGCCATCGCGGCCTTCCTCATCTGTATTTCCACCGTCTTTATGAAGCAGCACTCCGTCCTTGATGTGCTCGCCGCGCTGCCGCTGTGCGCGATCGCATATTATTTCGCTTACAGGAAACCGTTGAGACGCGCCCGCAGCGCATCAGGATCCCTCTCCCGATAAGAAGAACAGAACAGCCGCAGAAGTCGATGTGCTTCTGCGGCTGTTCTGTTTCGTCTGTGCGCCGCCCGCCTTATTATTCACTCCACGATGCATAATTGCAGATTATATTCAGTTTTCTTGGCATTTTCCGTACATTTGTACAGGTTGCATAGAAAATCTTCCGCCGTTCTCTTCACTTTTTGGGCTTTTACTCGTTGACAATGAATAAGTAAACATCTATACTGACGCTATCGTTTCTGAAGCGTATGAAAATTCATTTCGTATCCAGATATTACACAAGATGGAACGCACAAAAAGGAGCTTTCAACATGAAAAAGTACATTGCACTGACCCTGGCTCTGCTGATGAGCCTCTCCCTGATGGCCTGCGGCAGCAAGACCGATGACGGCAGCACCGACGCTGACGGCAGCGGCGATCAGGAGGGATCCAACACCTTGGTACTCGGCACCTCTGCCGACTACGCCCCCTTTGAGTTCATGTATGCCGACGAGAGCGGCGCGATGCAGTATGCCGGCATCGACATTTCTGCCGCGCAGTACATTGCCGACGAGATGGGCAAGGAATTGCAGATCGAAAATATGAGTTTCGACTACCTGCTCACCTCCCTTGCCAAGGGTGACTATGACATTGTCATGGCGGCCATGGAAGCCACGCCCGAGCGTCTCGCCTCCGCTGATTTCTCCGATCCCTACTACACCGATATCCCCCCGATGATCCTCGTCAAGGCGGACAATGCCGCGCAGTACGCAACGCTTGCTGACTTCGACGGCAAGAGCGTGGGCGCGCAGGCGGCCACCACCAAGGAAACCGTTGTAACCGATCAGCTCCCGGGCGCAAACCTCGTCTCTCTCTCCCTTGTGACCGATCTTGTCAACGAACTGGTCTATGGTAAGGTCGACGCGGTCGTGCTCGACGGTGCGGTCGCGCAGGAATATGCCGAGACCAACCCTGACCTTGCCATTGCACCCGCTTCCTCCGAGCTCGGCGAGGCGCAGCCCTACTGCATCGCCGTTGCCAAGGGTGATCCTAAGGGGCTGCTGCCCGCCATCAATGAGGCCATCGCCAAGATGCAGTCTGAAAATAAGCTCGCCGATTTCATTACCGCAGCCAACGAGCTGAGCGGTAAGGCCGTCGATGTTACGGCAGACGATTCCGCAGCCTGAAAAAGGGTTCCTCTCTCATTTCTTTTGCTCTCCTCTCTCCCATCTCTCATTGCCAAAGAGCAAAGCCCCATGGCTTTGCTCTTTGGCGCATCTACGGCAAAAATACGCATCGTATTCTCACTTTTGAAAGGAGATCTCTCCCATGGATCTTGCCACACGGTGGAGCAGCCTCTTTGTCGGTATGTCTCCGGCGTCGTTTATCAACTTTTCCTTCCTGCCGAAATACGGCGTGTACTTTTTGCAGGCGCTCGGATATACGCTCCTGCTCGCGGTCGTGTCGGTTGCACTGGCAGTTCTTCCGGCGCTGCTGCTGGCGTTCATGCGTCTGAGCAAAAACCGTCTTGTGCGCGCCGTTTCGGGTGCGTATATCGCGGTCTTTCGCTCCACGCCGCTGCTCGTGCAGCTCTCGATCATCTACTTCGGCCTTTTCGGCGCGATCTCCATTCCGCGACTGTACCTCTTCGGGTTTATCGACATTTCCCGCTTTATCCCCGGCGTTGTGGCGCTGGCGCTCAACAGCTCCGCCTATGTCGCTGAGATCTTCCGCGCGGGTATCCTTGCCGTAGACGCGGGGCAGACCGAGGCCGCGCGCTCGCTGGGGCTTTCCTCCGTGCAGGCGATGAAGCTCGTCGTGCTGCCGCAGGCCGTAAAAAACGTTCTGCCCGCGCTCGGCAACGAGGTCGTCACCATGGTCAAGGAATCGTCCATCTGCTCCACGCTCGGTATGGTCGAGCTGATGTTTGCGGCCAAAACGGTGGCGACCGCCACCTATATTTCCCTCGCACCCTATGTGCTGGCGGCGATGATGTATTTTGTCATCACCTACCCCGCCGGCAAGGCGATCGAGGCACTGGAAAGGAGAATGCGTCGTGGCGACAAGCACTAATTCTCTCATTCGCGTGGTGGACGTGTCCAAGGAATACAACGGCGGCAGCGTCCACGCGCTCTCCCACTGCAATCTGAGCGTAAAGAAGGGCGAGGTCGTGGCGATCATCGGCCCCTCCGGCAGCGGCAAATCGACGCTGCTGCGCTGCCTCAATCTCTTGGAGCAGCCGACCTCCGGCACGATTTACTTCAAGGACGTTGCCCTCAACGGCAAGAAGGTCAATTTGGATCTCCACCGCCGCGAGATGGGCATGGTCTTTCAGCATTTCAACCTCTTCCCACATCTTACAATAAAAAAGAATATCACTCTTGCCCCTGTGAAGCTTGGCCTTATGACAGCCGATGAAGCAGACAAAAAGGCGGAGGAGCTTTTGGAAAGAGTTGGTCTGCCTGATAAGGCTGACGAGTATCCTTCAAGGCTCTCAGGCGGTCAGAAACAGAGAATAGCGATCGCACGTTCACTGGCGATGAACCCTGAAGTAATGCTCTTTGACGAACCTACTTCGGCACTTGATCCTGAACTGACAGGAGAAGTTTTGAAAACCATCCAGCAGCTGGCTGATGAGAATATGACCATGGCAATCGTTACCCACGAAATGGCTTTCGCAAAATCTGTTTCTGATAAAGTCCTTTTTATGGTAGACGGAAAAGTGGAAGAGGAAGGAACAAGCACACAAATTTTTGAAAATCCTCAAAGCGAAAGGACGCGCTCATTTCTTCAGTCCATTTTGAGATAAAATCCTTAAAAAATATTTTCGAATGAAACATCTGCTTCGGCGGGTGTTTTCTTTTGCGATTTTAGATCAATAAAAAATGGCCGTCTTTGGAGGAACGGCCGCAAATGCATTTTATTGAGAGGTTACTTGATACGATTCAGGATGACAACAGCTTCTTCTGCGGAAATATCCCCACTGACCGGAGTGAAAATCGCTTGGTTGCCCAGCATCACCGTACCGTTCTGTACATATGCGTCATAAATATTCTGTCCGTGATCATAAGCCTGTCTCTTATACACATCTCCGAGCCCACGAGACACTGAGC
>ERZ1026957.639-NODE-639-length-15082-cov-4.557264_pt1 | contig 15082 bp, 17 predicted proteins | sample MGYA00519300_ERZ1026957 | MGnify/ENA primary metagenome ERZ1026957 (study PRJEB26926, sample SAMN06164520) | human gut metagenome | biome: ENVO:00009003; feature: ENVO:2100002; material: ENVO:00002003 | host: Homo sapiens | place: USA | collected 2012 ...
GTCGGCAGCGTCAGATGTGTATAAGAGACAGTAAAAACAGTCCCCCGCTTCCAGACGGAAGCGGGGGCGTTTCTGTTTTGCCCTTCCGTGCTTATTCCTCCGGCGCGGGCTCCTCGGTCACCTCGACCTCGATGTCCTCCGGCTCGATGGTGACGTCGGCGTCCACGGTGTGCAGATCCGGCGCGGGGCGGTACTCCTTCGCGGCGGCGCGCAGCTCGTCCATCTGCGCCTCAAGCTCGGCAACGTGGGCGTTGGCGTCCGTCACCTGCTGGCAGAGGTCGGCGAGGAAGGCGTCGGCCGTGTCGCGGTAGTTCTCGTAGTACAGGCGGCCGATCTCGGTGTACGTGCGCTTGATGCGCTCAAGCTCGGCGTTGCAGTCCACGGTCAGGCGCGTCATGCGCGAGGCGTACTTGGCGCGGTCGCCCACGGCGTGGGCGGCGCCGGCGACCTTGTCGCGCATCTCGTCACTGACGACCTTGTTGGCGGCGTCGGTCACAGTCTCGCTGACTTTACCGGCGGCGTCCGTCACGGCGACGGTGGCCTTGCCGGCCGCGCCGATGACCTTGTCCTTCAGGCTGCTGAGCATGTCATGGTAATCTTTCATGGGTAAAAACCTCCTTGGAGAATGAAAATACAAAATGGGGATTTATGCGTTCGGCTGCTCGCCGCGGTCGACATAGCGCGGCGCGTGATGGAGCTTTCCGGTGTAAAACAGCGCGAGCACGACGGCCGCGGCCGCGGCCGACACCCCGGCCAGCAGCTGGCTGACGCGGATGCCCGTGCCGGTGATGTACAGGCTGTCGGTGCGCAGCCCCTCGATGAGCGCGCGGCCGATGCCGTACCACACGGCGTAGAGCAGGATGAGCTCGCCGTCAAACTTCCGCTCGTGTTTGCGGAACCAGAAGTGCAGCAGCAGAAAGCCCGCAAAGTTCCACAGGCTCTCGTACAGAAACGTCGGATGTACGTACACGGTCTCCCGGCCGGGGAGCGTGAGCCCCATGCGGGAGAAGGCGGTCGTCTCGCGGCCGAAGGCCTCGCGGTTGATGAAGTTGCCCCAGCGGCCGATGCACTGGCCGATGAGCAGGCCGGGCGCGCACACGTCCGCCATCGCGCCGAAGGGAATTTTCTTCTTCCGGCACCAGACGATGCCGGTCAGCAGCCCCGCGATCACGCCGCCGTAGATGGCGAGCCCGCCCTCCCAGATCTTGAGCGCGTCGATGGGGTGCTCCCGGTAGTCGCCCCACTGGAAGATGACGTAGTACAGCCGCGCGCCGATGATGGCGATCGGGATCATCCAGATGAGAAAGTCGTAGAGCGTGTCCGGCTGGATGCCGCAGCGGCGGCAGTGCCGCGCGCAGTAGAGCATCGCGAGGATGAAGCCCACGGCGATGATCACGCCGTACCAGTAAAACGTGCGGCCGAAGAGCGTGAACGACGCGCTGGGGTCAATGCTCCAGTCGCCGAGCAGGGGAAAGCTGATGGCGGCGTCACGCATCATCGTCGGCATCGCCGTCGCCTCCCTTCGGGGCCACGACCGAGAGCGCCAGGCGCTCGGGCGCGAGCGTTTCGGTCAGCCACGCGGCGCACTCCGCCGCCGTGATGGCGCCCAGCAGCGGGAAGGCGTCCATGTGCTCGTACCCGCCGAAGAGCCCCTCGGCCATGTTGACGCACAGATCGTCGAACCGGTCGAGCCCGCGCAGCCGGCTGCCGTACACGGCGCGGCGCGCCCGCTCGAAGGCCGGGCCGTCAAAGCCGTCGCGCGCGATCTGTGCGACGGTTTCCGTCACGCGCGTGCACACGGCGTCGGGGTCCTTGCTCTCGCCGCCGAGCACGGCCAGCGCGATCGGCCCGCAGTAGTCCGCGCTGCAGCCAAAGTCGTCGCCGAGCAGTCCCGCGCGGTAAAGATCGTTGTAAAACGCCGTCGCCTCACCGAAGGCGGCCTGCAGCGCGAGCTCCGCCGTGAGCGTCTGGTGCAGGCGGGCATCGCCCCTTTCCGCCGGGCGGAACTTTGCGCCCAGCAGCATCTGCGGCGCGGACACGGCCAGCTCCACGCGCATGCGTGCGTTCGCCGGCGTCATGTCCTCCGGCTCGCCGTGGTCGGCGGCCGGGACGGGAGCGCACTCCGGCGGCAGGATCTCCGCCGCGATGGCGGCCACACGCTCGGGCGTGTCCTGACACACGGCGCACAGCACCATGTTCGACGGCGCGTAAAACGCGCGGTGGCAGGCATAGAGCGTCTCGGGCGTGATTTCCGCGATGCTCTCGACCGTGCCGGCGATGGGAACGCGCGCGGGAGAAGAGCGGTACAGGCAGGCAAGAAGCCTTTCGTAGACCTGCCAGTCGGGTGAATCCTCGACCATGCGGATCTCCTGGGCAATGATGCCGCGCTCCTTTTCCACGCTTTCCTCCGTAAAGTACGGCACGGAGACGAAGGAGAGCAGAATGCGCAGGTTCTCTTCAAAATGCTCGGTGCAGTCAAAGTAATAGCCCGTCATGGCGTTGGAAGTGAAGGCGTTCGGCTCCGCACCGTTTTGGGAGAGCTGCTGGAGGGCGTTGCCGTCCTCTGTGTCGAACATCTTATGCTCTAAATAATGCGCGATGCCCGCCGGCGTATCGCACTTTTTGCCGTTCCTGATGAACTGCATATCCATGCCGCCGTAGCGCGTGGCGAAAAAGGCGTATTTTTTGCGGTGCTGAGGCTTGGGGACAATGAAGATCTTCAGTCCGTTCGGCAGCGTCTTTTCAAGCACTCTTTCCCCGATGCGGGGATAGACTTTTTCAGTCATCTTTGCCGTCCTCCTCCCCTGTCAGGAAATACACCGTGTCGAGCGTCAGGCTCTGCGCGGCTGCGGCAATGCGCTCGCCCGTCACGCCCCGCAGCGCCGCGATCAGCTCGTCCGCCGTTTCGCGGATTCCCGTGGCCGCCTGACCGAGAGCGTTTTCCTCCATGCGTCCGGCGCTGTCGCCGCGCGATTCGAGCGAGGCGATGAGGCAAGAGCGCGCGCCTTCGATCTCCCACGGATCGAATTCGCCGCGCTGTACCGCCTCGAGCTGGGCAAGGATCTCGCGCTTGGCAGTCTCCACATCTCCGTGCTCAATGCCGGAGGATACCGTGACGATACCCTTGGAACGGTGATACGAGGACGAGGCATAATAGCAGAGGGACAGCTTCTCGCGCACGTTCAAAAAGAGCTTGGAGTTGCTGTACCCGCCGAAGATAAGGTTTGCAAGCATCATCGCGCTCGCGTCGTTCGTTCCTACGCGCCAGCCCATCGAAAGCTTGCCTTGTGTCACGTCCATGCGCTCGGTGATCTCGCGCGGCGTTTCCGGTGCGCTGCACTTTTCCGCAGTGACCGGCGGAACGACACGCCCGCGCATGAGCGGCGCAAGCGCGCGGGAAAGTGCACCTTTGACGCGCTCATAGTCCGCGCTGCCGCAGTAGAAAAGCTCCAAATGTGCCGTGGACAAAAGCTCCTGATAGTAGCGGAAGAGCGTCTGATTCGTGATCTTTTCGACACGCGCGATGGTGCCGAATTTATCCACTCCGTAGCGCTCGCCGCGGCACATCTCCTGCAAAAGGCGAAGATCTGCATAGTCGCGCTTGTCGTTGATGATGCCGCGAATGGCGTCGACAAGGTTCTGCTTTTCACTCTCCACATAGTCGCTCAAAAAGCGGCCGTTGCGCGTCACGGGGTCGAGCAGCAGCTCGCCCAAAAGGTCGCACATTGGCTCAAGGAGCTTCTCCCCGCCGGGAACAAATGCCTCGTCGATGAAGCTCGCGGCAAAGCCGATGCACTGGTTCTCGCCCTTTTTGCGCACCGTGCAGCCGATCGACGAGCCGTAAAGCAGGTCGAGCGCGGTGGAAAGCGCGCGCATATCCGGATTCGCCATCGTGCCGCGGCGCAGCACGCTCGGCAGCAGCGCCCCAAAGCTCGCCGTTTTTTCGTCGAGCGGCGTGATGAACTGCATGCTCAGCGTTCCTGTTTTGAATTTATCCGACCGCACATAGTTGAGGCACACCTCAGGTGCGATCTCGCGTCTGACCGGTTCCATCACCGATTCCTCCTGTGATCGATCATTCGAGATTTTATCGTTAGGATACCACGAAACTGTGAATAATTCCACTCTTTTCTGCCCCTTGCGCACGCAGCGATGCAAAAACAGAAGAATTTTCTGCTCCCATGACCTTTTTCTTGCGATTTTTCCTTGACATTTCTGATAAAATCATGTAAACTGATCCTCGTTGTAAAGCGCTAAAACTTTACAGCGGAATCTGCACAAGGAGGAACTTTCCGTGAAAAACCAGACCTTTCGCATGACGATGCTCTTCGACTTTTATGGAGAGCTTCTCACCGACCGCCAGAAGGAATTCTACGATCTCTACTATAACGAGGACCTGTCGCTGTCCGAGATCGCCGAGAACTACGGCATCTCCCGTCAGGGTGTGCGCGATGTGATCGTGCGCGCGGAGAACTACATGACCGAGATTGAAGACAAAACGGGGCTCATCAAGCGCTTCATGCAGCTTCAGCCCCACGTGGAAAAAATCGTAGACGCGGCGCAGCAGATCAAGCAGCTCAACTTCCGCCGGTATGAAGACCGCCAGCTCGAAGAGCTTGCCGGCGTGATCGAGGCCGAGGCGGCGGCACTCAAGGAGTAATCGTTCCATGGCATTTGAAGGACTGAGCGAAAAGCTCAACGCCACATTCAAGCATCTGCGCGGCAAGGGCCGCCTGAGCGAGGAGGACATCAAGCTCGCCATGCGGGAGGTGCGCCTTGCGCTTCTCGAAGCAGACGTGAGCTACAAGGTCGTCAAGGACTTTGTCAAGACTGTCTCCGAGCGCGCCGTCGGCGCCGAGGTGCTTGACAGTTTGACCCCTGCCCAGCAGGTCATCAAGATCGTCAGCGAGGAGCTCACCGCGCTCATGGGCGGTGCAAACGCCAAGCTGACCTTCGCTTCCAGACCGCCGACGGTCGTGATGATGGTCGGCTTGCAGGGTGCTGGTAAGACGACGAACGTCGCCAAGCTCGCGGGCTATTTCCGCAAGCAGGGACATCGCCCGCTGCTCACCGCGTGCGACGTGTACCGTCCCGCGGCCATCACGCAGCTGCAGGTCGTCGGAAAGCAACTGAATATCCCCGTTTTCGAGATGGGTCAGATCGATCCTGTCACCATTGCGCAGGAAGCCGTCAAATATGCCGGCGACCACGGCAACGACATCGTGTTTCTCGATACCGCAGGCCGCCTGCACATCGACGAGGCGCTGATGGACGAGCTGAGGCGCGTAAAGGCAGCCGTCAAGCCGACCGAGATCCTGCTCGTGGTCGACGCGATGACCGGTCAGGACGCGGTCAATGCCGCCACCGCCTTTGACGAGGCGCTCGGCATCGACGGCGTGGTGCTCACCAAGCTCGACGGCGACGCCCGCGGCGGTGCAGCGCTCTCCATCCGCGCAGCCACCGGCAAGCCCATCAAGTTCATGGGCACGGGCGAAAAGCTCGACATGATCGAGCCCTTCCACCCTGACCGCATGGCGCAGCGCATTCTCGGCATGGGCGACGTATTGTCGTTCATCGAGCGCGCCGAGCAGAGCATCGACGAGGAGAAAGCAAAAAAGCTTGAGGAAAAGCTCAAGAAGAACCGCTTCACCCTCTCCGATTATTACGACCAGCTTGTCCAGCTCAAGAGCATGGGCAGCTTCGAGCAGCTCGCGGGCATGATGCCCGGCCAGCTGGGCAAGCAGATGGCCAATGCCGAGCTTGACCCGAAGATGATGGCGCACACCGAGGCGATCATTCTCTCGATGACGCCCTACGAGCGCGAGAATCCCGCCGTTCTCGGCGCGAGCCGCAAAAAGCGCATCGCAGCCGGCTGCGGACTTGAGGTCGTGGACGTCAACCGCCTGCTCAAGCAGTTCGAAATGATGCAGGCCATGATCAAGCAGGTCACGCGCGGCGGCAAGATGCCAAAGGGCATGGGCGGCTTCGGCGGCGGCCGGGCGCGCGGTTTCGGACGCAAAAAGCGTTCCAAATAAGTTTCGTTGATCGAGTGCAAGAGCATTTCATCATAAATCAAAACACATTTATATTTTTTGGAGGTAATTACCATGGTTAAGATTCGTCTGCGCAGAATGGGCGCTAAGAAGGCTCCCTTCTATCGTGTTGTCGTCGCCGATTCCCGCTATCCCCGCGATGGCCGCTTCATCGAAGAGATCGGCACCTACAACCCCTGCGTTTCCCCCGCTGAGATCAAGATCGACGCTGAGCGCGCTCAGGAGTGGATCAAGACCGGCGCTCAGCCCACCGACACGGTCCGTGCGCTGCTGAAGAAAGTCAACGCGCTGTAAGAGCACGGGGTGCAAGAAATGAAAGACTTGCTGCTCTACATCGCCCGCAGCCTTGTTGAGCATCCCGATGACGTCACCGTCACGGAAAAGCAGGGCGCGGACGAGCTTACGTTGGAGCTGCGCGTCGCACCTGACGATATGGGCAAGGTCATTGGCCGTCAGGGTCGTATTGCCAAGGAGATCCGCACGGTCGTCCGGTCCTATGCTCAGCGCACCGGCGTAAAGGTGTCTGTCGACATCGTAGACTGAACCGAAAAAACGTTCCCGGGAACTTCCCGGGAACGTTTTTTATTCTTGCCATCTCCCACCGATTCCGCTATACTGAACAGATAGAACACCTCAAAGGAGAATGACACATGGGTCTCTTTTCCAAAAAGAGCGCGCCGCAGCCGAGCGCGCGCCCGGAATATATTGAAGTCGGACAGATCGTCAACACGCACGGCGTGCGCGGCGAGGTCAAGGTTCAGCCCTGGGACGTGAGCGCAGGGCAGCTGTGCGGCTTCCGCACATTTTATATGGACGGCGAGCCCTTCCGCCCCACGAGCAAGCGCGTACAGGGCGAGATGGTTCTTATGAAGCTCCCCGAGATTGACGATATGGACGCTGCCGCCGCGCTCAAGCGCAAGGTGCTCTCCATTTGCCGCGCAGAGGTGCAGCTCAAGCCGGGCGAGCATTTCGACGCAGAGATCGTGGGCATGACCGTGTACAACTACTTTCCCCACACCTACATCGGCACGGTGGTGGACGTGCTCTCCTACCCCGCCCACAAGCTCTACAAGGTCAAAGGCGAAGAAAAGACCTATCTCATTCCCGCAGTCAAGGATATTTTCATCACCAACGTCGATGAAGAGGCGCGCGAGATCAGCGTACACATGATAGAAGGACTGGAAACCGATGAGGATTGATATTTTAACACTTTTCCCCGCCTCGATCGACGCGATGATGAACGTCAGCATTCTCGGGCGCGCGCAGGAGCGCGGATACATCACGATCAAAACGCATCAGATCCGCGACTACACGACCAACAAGCAGATGCAGGTGGACGACTACCCCTATGGCGGCGGACGCGGCGCGGTGATGCAGGCAGACCCCTTGTACCGCTGTTGGGCGCACGTGTGCGAGGAAGCGGGCAGCCGCGGCCACACGATCTACCTTTCCCCCTGCGGGCGTACCTTCACGCAGGCGGTGGCGCGCGAGCTGAAAGAGCACTATGACCATCTGATTCTCGTCTGCGGCCACTACGAGGGCATCGACCAGCGCTTTATCGACGAGTGCGTGGACGAAGAACTCTCGATGGGAGACTTCGTCGTCACGGGCGGCGAGATCCCCGCCATGGCCGTGACGGACGCCATCTGCCGCATGGTGCCGGGCGTGCTGCCGGAAGAGGAATGCTTCACCGAGGAATCGCACTGGGCAGGGCTTTTGGAATATCCGCAGTATTCCCGTCCCGATGAGTGGCATGGCCGCCGCGTGCCGGACGTGCTGCTCTCCGGCCACCACGAAAATGTGGCCAAATGGCGCAAGAAGGAGAGCTACAAGCGCACGATGCTGCGCCGTCCCGATCTCTGGGCGCAGTTCGACGAAAAGCAGCTCAAGACGAAGAGCGAGAAAAAGGTCCTCACCGAGGCGAAGGCGGAAGCCGAGGCCATCCGCGCCGCCGAAACGGAGAAGGCCGAGGAAACCCCTACGGAAGAATAAAGGAAAAAACGGAACGGTGAAAACCGTTCCGTTTTATATGTAGTGAAAGGCTCATCCATCACGCGATGCGCTTCGCGCCGACATAGCGGGAAGCATAGTAGTTTGCGGACAGGCTGTCGATCATGACCTTGCCAACGCTGTAGCGCGCGTGGATGATCTGACCGTTGCCAATGTAGATGCCAACGTGGCCGATGGCGTGGGAGGAATCCGAGAAGAACACCAGATCGCCGGGCTGCAGGTCAGCCTTGGCAACGGCGTAACCGCAGTTTCTGTACTGAGCGGTCGCCGAATGGGGCAGAGAATAGCCAAGCTGTGCGTAAAGGTACATCGTAAAGCCCGAGCAGTCAAAACCGCTGGGGGACGCACCGCCGGAGCGGTAGCGAGTGCCGAGATAGGGCATCGCCATGGAAACGATCTTAGCGCCTACCGTACCGTCGAGGTCGGCAGGATCGCGCAGATATTCACCGAGCAGCCAACCGGTCGTCGCGTCGAACGTGACCTGATACCAGCCGTTCGCTTCACCGACAACGGTGACCTGTTTGCCGCTGACCACCTGCGTGATCTTGTCGTAATTCGTGCCGGGACCCGTGCGCACGTTGATCGTGCCGCCCGTAACGACCATAGAGACGGTCTCCGTCGCAGACACATCTTCTTTTGCGTCTGCCTTGTCCTCAAGCTCTGCCTGCATCTCATCGAGCTTGGCAAGCTCGTCCTCGTTGGCGCTCTCGGTCTGAACGGATTCCGTCAGCACCGTCACGCGATCGACGAGATCGCGGATAGAACCATCGTCATAAGCGGCCTGCGCCGAAGAGAGCGGTGCGAGCAGGCTGACGGAAAGCAGACCCGAAAGCAGGAACGATACGCATCGTGAATGATTTCGCATAACTGAGTGATCCTTTCGTAAAAAGAATAGGGGCTGCGCGGCGGCTTTATTTACATCTTGCCGCTCAGCGCACGCTCAAGCCAGATGGAGGCAAATTCCATCGCCTCACCGAGACTGGATTTTTCCGTCGAACGCACCACACGGTCGCGGGAACGCAGGCTTGCGTCCGTCATCTGCAACTGAATGGAAACGCGCTTTGCAAGCGTGATGTCTTTGAGCGGCGCCGTATCAAGCACCTGCATCATCACAATATATTTATCTGCCATCGAGCCGTAGTAGATGAGATTATCCACACGGCGCAGCGGGTGTCCGCGATAAACAAGACCTTCCGTAACTTCTGCCATCTGACTCACTCCTGTCCTTGTAACCGATTTGTAACTTTGTAACCATTTTGTAACCTTTTGCAGTATAGCATTTTTTGCCCCCCTTGTCAACCAAACTGTGGCGAAAAAATGCAAAGCCCCACAGAGGCCGCACCCGCGGTCTCTGTGGGGCTTTGTTCTGTTGCTTTTTCCTTACTTTCCGAGATAGCTGCGCACGAGTGCTTGCAGCAACTCGTCGCGATCCAGCTTGCGGATCAGCGTGCGCGCGCTGTTGTGATTCGTGATATAGGTGGGATCCTCCGAGAGGATATAGCCTACGATCTGATTGATGGGGTTGTAGCCCTTATCTTCCAGCGCGGCATAAACGGTCGTCAGGATGTGGCGGATCTCGGCGTCCTTCTCCTGGGCAACATTAAACTTTCGGGTAAATTCTTCCATTGGGAGAGTCCCTCCTTTCTATATTCACAGTATAGCAACGCGGATCCGAAAAGTAAAGGGAGCGCTGTCAACTGTAACCAAATCGTAATCTTTCCTTATGGAATGCTTAACGAAGCACCGCGCCGCACTCGCTTTCAAGCGAGGCAAGAATGGACTGAACGTCCTCATCTGCCTCTTCACCGGTGAGACTGCGGTCATCTGCGCGCAGCACAAGGTTGAACGCAACGCTCTTCTTCCCATCGGCAATGCCGGGGCCGCGGTAAATATCAAAGAGAGATACTTCCTTGAGAAGGCCCTTTGCACCGCGGCGAATGCTCTCTTCGAGCGCGCCGACGGTCACCGTCTCATCGCAGACGACCGCAATGTCGCGCGTGACGGCGGGGAACTTCGGCAGCGGCTGATAGACAGGGATATCACCGCGCTTTTCATACATTGCTTCAAAGCTCAGCTCCGCAGCGTAGATCTCGGTATCCACGCCGTAGTTCGCCGCAACGAGCGGGTGGATCTGGCCGAACACGCCGAGGAGCGTATCGCCCGCGTAAACGCAGGCGCAGCGGCCGGGGTGATAGGAGGCGTTGTCCGTGCAGGCAACATACTTAACGTCGGTGATGCGCAGCTCGTGCAGGAGCGTTTCGATGCTGCCCTTAAAGGAGAAGAAGTCCGCGCCGTCGCCGTAGGCGCCGAGGGAGAGGTACTTCGGCTCGTCGGCAAGGCCGTCCTCACGCGGCAGGTAGATCTTGCCAAGCTCATAGAGGCGCGCGGACTTGTTGCGGTAGCTGAGGTTGCGCGCGACGATCTCGAGCATGCTCGGCAGGATCGTCGTGCGCATGATGGAGGTATCCTCGCCCAGCGGGTTCAGGATCTTGAGAGAATTGCGCAGCGGAGAGTCCTTCGGCATGCGGATCTTGTCATAATAGGTCGGGCTGATGAAGGAGTAAGTGATGATCTCATCGTAGCCCAGCGCGCGCACCGCGCCGCCGATGGCGCGGTCGAAGCGCTGCTGCTCAGAAAAGCCGCCGCGCGTGGTCTCGCCGCGCATGAGCGTGCAGGGGATCTTGTTGTAGCCGTAGAAGCGGGCGACCTCCTCGGCAATGTCGCTGTAATGCTCCACGTCGCCGCGCCAGGAGGGAACGTAAATATCATCGCCGTTCAGAATGAATCCGAGGGAGACGAGGATCTCGCGCATCAGATCCTCTTCAAGCTCCGTGCCGAGCAGGGCGTTGATCTTTTCCGGCTCAAGCTTAATGCAGGTGGGCGCCTTTTCCTTGGCGACCACGTCCATCACACCGTCGACGACCTCGCCGCAGCCAAGCATCTCCACGAGCTCGCAGGCGCGCTCGACCGCCTTGATGGTATTCATCATGTCGAGGCCCTTTTCATAACGGGAGGAGGCGTCGGTGCGCATACCGAGAGCGCTTGCCGTGCGGCGCACGGAAACGCCGTTGAAGTTGGCGGACTCAAAGAGCACCATCGCCGTGTCGCCGACGATCTCGCTGTTTGCGCCGCCCATCACGCCCGCGACGCACACAGGCTTGTGCTCGTCGCAGATGCAGAGCATATTCGGCGTAAGCTTGCGCTCGTTGCCGTCAAGCGTCTCAATGGTCTCGCCCTCGTGCGCGGTGCGCACGATGATGTGGCCGCCCTCGACGCAGCTGAAGTCAAAAGCGTGCATCGGCTGGCCGTATTCGAGCATGACGTAGTTGGTAATATCAACGATGTTGTTGATCGGGCGCACGCCGCTGTTGCGCAGTCTCTCGCGCATCCAGCGCGGGGACGGCGCGATCTTGACGTTTTTCACCATGCGCGCGGTGTAGCGCGGGCAGAGGTCGCCGTCCTCAATGTCAATGTCGACGATCTCCGCGATGCTGCCGCCGCAGCCGTGCGGCTCTGGCTCGTGCAGCTTGAGGGGGCGCTTGAAGGTCGCGCTCGCCTCGCGTGCAAGGCCGATAACGCTCAGGCAGTCGGGGCGGTTGGGCGTGATCTCGAACTCGACGATGGAATCATCGAAACCGAGAACGCGCGCCATGTTGAGACCCGGCTCGGCGTCCTCTTCCTGCAAAACGAAGATGCCGTCGGCGATGCAGTGGGGGAACTCCTTCTGCTCGGCGTGCAGATCTTCGAGCGTGCAGATGGTATCGCTCTTGGTGTTGTAGGCAACAAGGTCGCCCTCGTGGAGGTTCGAGCAGCGCGTATCGGGCACGGTGGTCGCATCGCCGAGGTCGAGGCAGGTGTGGAACGTGCCGTCGCCCAGCGGGGTGCATTCGAGCACCTTGGCGGCAACCACAGGGCCGTAGACCTTGTCACCGGGCTTGATGTCGGCGGGAATGGAGGGCTTATCCTTGTCGATGGGGTGATAGTCGTTCAGAATGGCGGCAGGCGTGATAGCGGCATAGGGGAAGTCGTGCTCCGCCGTCATGCCAAGCTCCTTGAGCGAGCAGAGCATACCGTCGGACTCGACGCCGCGCAGCGCGCCCTTTTCGATCTTGATGCCGCCGGGCAGATGTGCGCCGGAAAGCGCAGCGGGAACATAGTCGCCCACATGGACGTTCCACGCGCCGGTGACGATCTGCACCGGCTCTGCCTGACCGACGTCGATCTTCACGACCCACATGTGGTCGGAGTTTTCATGGCGCTTCATTTCGAGAATTTTGCCGACGACCACGTTTTTGAGGTTTTCATCGGGCCGCTCGATGGTCTCGACCTTCGAGCCGGAGAGCGTCATCTCGTCATTGAATTCCTTATCGGTGATATCCTTGAGGTCAACAAATTCGTTGAGCCAATTACGGGATAGGATCATATTGGTATCCTCCTAAGAAGTAACAATCAAATTTCGTTTTTTGTGACGACATGCGCGTCACAAAAAACACCGCTCAGGGTGCGCTCGTGCGAGCAAAGTGAGTGCGCCGCGGCACCCTGTGGAAGAGATCGCAGAAAGCGGCAGGCCGCTTTCGCGAGGAATATTAAAACTGTTCGAGGAAGCGGACGTCGTTTTCGAAGATCAGGCGCAGGTCGCTGATCTTGAAGTGGCCGAGCGCCAGACGCTCAAGGCCCATGCCGAACGCCCAGCCGGAATAGACCGTGGAGTCGATGCCGCAGCCCTCGAGGACCTTCGGGTGGATCATGCCGGCGCCAAGCACCTCGATCCAACCCTCGCCCTTGCAGGTGGGGCAGCCTGCGCCGTGGCACTTGTGGCACTGAATGTCCATTTCGCAGCTCGGCTCGGTGAATGGGAAGTGATGGGGGCGGAAGCGCGTGACCGTGTGCTCGCCGTAGAGCTGGCGCACGACCTCGTTGAGCGTGCCCTTGAGGTCCGCCATCGTAATGCCCTTGTCGATGGCCATACCCTCGATCTGGTGGAACATGGGGGAATGCGTGGCGTCGACCTCGTCCTTGCGGTACACGCGGCCGGGAGCAAGGATACGAATGGGCAGCTCGCGCGTTTCCATCGCGTGGATCTGCATGGGAGAGGTCTGCGTGCGCAGGAGAATGGAACTGTCGTCACTGAAGTAGAACGTATCGCTCCACTCGCGGGCAGGGTGTCCCTCTTCCACGTTGAGCTTGGTGAAGTTGTACTCGGCAAGCTCCACCTCGCGGTCTTCGAGGATCTCAAAGCCCATGCCGACGAAGATGTCCTTGATCTCGTCGAGCACCTGATACATCGGGTGCTTCACGCCGATCTTTTCCTGCTTGCCGGGAATGGTGACGTCCACGGCCTCTTCCTTGAGCTTGCACTCCATGGCCTTGTCGGCAAGCTCACTTGCCTTTTTCTCGATGCCCGCCTCCAGTGCGGCGCGCACCTCGTTGGCAAGCTGCCCGATCACGGGACGCTCTTCGGCGCTGAGCTTGCCCATCTGCTTTAAAACGGCGGTCAGCTCGCCCTTCTTGCCAAGATAACGGACGCGCAGCGCTTCGAGATCCTCTGCCTTGGCGGCGTCGGCGATCGCTTCGAGCGCCGCTTTACGGATCGCTTCCAGTTGCTGTTTCATATCATTTCTCCTTTTCAGGTAAAAATTTGCAGGTGTCGTATAACAAAGGCGGCAGGGACAAAAAAATAGTCTCTCCTCCCGACATTCGGGACGAAAGACTTCTTCCGCGGTACCACCCTGATTCACGCCCGCAGGCGCGCACTCTTTTGCCCGTAACGGGGGCTGGCCGGCCGCGCATTTCCTCGCGGCTGCTCGGGGGCGAACCAAGCGACATTCCGCAGACCGGCTCTCAGCCGCCGACCGATCCTCTCTTACCGGAACGAACTCGCTATTTTCCCTTTCAAAGCATTTGCTCAACACAAGTTTATACCATAGAAAAAAGGAAGTTGCAAGGGGGAATTTGCCCTTTTTCGGCAAATAGGACGTAAAAGGGAAATATCTCGCACTTTTTGTGCGTCTTCCGTCTCTTTTTTACGCAAAGCGCGGAAAAAGCGCGCTTTACAACGATGCAAAATGTGATATACTGTATATGCTCGTTATTGACTCATCGTGGCTGCCTTTCGCAGCCGGAAAAGGAGAAACATCATGGACGAAAAGAAACGTCTTTGCAAATCCCGCAACAACAAGAAGATCTGCGGCGTGTGCGCAGGTTTTGCCGATTATCTCAACCTTGACCCGACGATCGTGCGTGTGCTCTGGGCGCTGCTGGCAGTTTTTGCAGGCACCGGCATTCTTGCCTACTTCATCTGTGCGCTCGTCATGCCCGAGGACGACACTCAGGTTTGATCGCTTGACAAGCGGCAGAAAAGAGATATACTAAATTCTGTTTGCCGCGCAAAGCGGCGGAAAATGATGCAAAAACGCGAAGGGAGCTTCCTTTTTATGGCGACTTATCCGATGCACGTCGCGGGTCTTGACCGCGACTTTCCCATCTGCAAGGTGACGGACGATCTTTATATCGGCGCATTCATCATGTTCGGCGACGCGGAGTTGACCGTGCGCTGCGCGGAAGAGCTTCTCAAGCTCGCCGGTGGCATCGATTACGATTACCTCTTTACCGCCGAGGCCAAGTCGATTCCCCTCATTCACGAGATGGCGCGCCAGAGCGGTGCAAAGAAATATTTTATCGCGCGCAAGGGCCCAAAGGTCTACATGCCCGACCCCATCTCGGTCGACGATCAGTCCATCACCACGGTCGCTCAGCAAAAGCTCTACCTCGGTTCGGACGATGCCGCCCTCATCCGCGGCAAGAAGGTCCTGCTCGTTGACGACGTGATCTCCACGGGCGGCTCGCTCAAGGCGATGGAAGCGCTCGTTGAGAAGGCGGGCGGCACGGTCGCAGGCCGCATGGCAGTGCTTGCCGAGGGCGGTGCCGCTGACCGCAAGGACATCTGCTTCCTTGAAAAACTGCCGGTCTTCAACGCTGACGGCAGCGTAAAGTAATCGCAGCTTCAATTCTGTCTCTTA
>ERZ1026957.643-NODE-643-length-15020-cov-6.052990_pt1 | contig 15020 bp, 9 predicted proteins | sample MGYA00519300_ERZ1026957 | MGnify/ENA primary metagenome ERZ1026957 (study PRJEB26926, sample SAMN06164520) | human gut metagenome | biome: ENVO:00009003; feature: ENVO:2100002; material: ENVO:00002003 | host: Homo sapiens | place: USA | collected 2012 ...
ACAAGGCTATTCGTCGGCAGCGTCAGATGTGTATAAGAGACAGTATACAGAGATATGAAACCATCCAATGTTATGTTAAAGCCGGATGGTTCAGTAAAGCTGATCGATTTTGGAACAGCAAAAGAGTACATAATTGAAAATAACGCAGATACGACAGCACTGGGTACCAGAGGATATGCAGCACCGGAGCAGTTCGGTGATGCGCAGGGACGTGGTATCTATAATACTGATGCCAGAACGGATATTTACAATCTGGGTGCGACGCTGTATCATCTGGTAACCGGAAAGAATCCATGTGAGCCACCATATGAGATTAAACCGATCCGTCAGTGGAATCCAATGCTTTCATCTGGTCTGGAGCAGATCATTATCAAGTGCTGCCAGTCAAATCCAAATGACAGATATCAGTCCTGTTCAGAACTTCTGTATGCGTTGGATCATTACAATGAGTTGGACAATGAGTACAGAGCAAAGGCAAAGAAAAAGCTGGTCACATTTGGCGTGATGGCAGGATTATCCCTTCTGTCTGTTGGCTGTGCCATTTTTGGCGGGGTAAAGAAGAATGAGATCAAGGAGAAGAACTACAGCAACAAGATACTGGAGGCAGAGGATGCGCTGCAGGATAATGATATAAATGGAGCAATCAAGATCTATAAAGAAGCAATTGCTCTGGATGAATCATCCTCAGATGCCTATCTGGGACTTCTTGATACGTATGCATATTATTATGATATGGATCAGAACACTGACACTGTGTCCGAGAACGTGGACAGTGGAGCAAAATTAGGTGTACGTTACGTCACCAAGTATATTGACAAGGTAAATGCAGATGTTGTCTATGAGGTTGCGATCATTTATTACAACGAAATCCAGGATTACAAAGCTGCAATGCAGTATTTTAATCAGGTAAATGATTCGGCAAACTTCCCGGATGAGACAGCACAGGCTGCATACTATTCGGCAATTTGCGAGAATAAGATCAAGAAGAATTCCAATTTTGCAAACAGTAAAGAGAATCTGGTTAATTTTGAAACTTATAACAGTGAGGAACTGGAAGATACAAATCCAAGCAAATATGTAAATTATCTGAATATCGCTTCTATCTATGTTGATAATCTGGGAAGTGATACGGCAGATATGCCGCAGAGAACGATTGCATTGCTGACGGAGGCAAACGAAAAGCTGGATGAAAACAGTACAGCACTTTCCAATGCACTTCCGGAGGACCGTAATGTAAAATATTACACGGCACAGTATGCGAGAATCCTGTATTCCGTATATTCCTATCAGGCAAAGAATACAAATGTAGATGCAGAGAAGGAAACCTATTATCTGAGTGCAATCGACTCACTTAACCGTTATCTGGCAAGTATCGATATCACGGATCCAAATCTTCCGGATACAACAAAGAAATCATATGTAAAATATATGAAGGAAGAAGCGGAAACTTACATAGCGCTTGAAAAGATCAGCGACAATAAGGATTATTATGATCAGGCTGAAAAGGTATACAGTTCCGCAGAGAGCAGTATGGGAACGGTTGATAATGCAGCCGATATTTATGTCAGTCATCTGACATATCTGTATGACCGATATTCCGGAGAATACGGATCCAATCCGAAACGCTGGAAGCAGGATGGCATCCAGAAGATCAAAGCGGTATACGATGCGGGTAGTAAGATCAATATTCTTGTCTCCCGTGGTAATAATGAATGGAACTCGTTGATCGTAAACTCTGCAATTTCTGATATTATAAATGGAAATACTGCAGTGACAGGGAGTGAGGAGTGATAACAATGAATGAAACGATATGTAATGTAATGTTATTCGGCGGTATAGCTCTTGCAGTTGTCTTTGCAGTGATAGCAGTTATATTATTTGTAAAACTGGATATTCCGAAGGTGATCGGAGATCTTTCCGGAAGCACAGCCAGAAAACAGATCAAAGAGATTCGCGAAAAGGGTTATGAAAGCTTACAGGGAAGCGGTGCTTCCAAAAAAGATGCGATCAAATCAAAGGGCAGTACCAGTAAGATCGAGGTGCGTGATATCAAGGGCAAGTCAGCATCCGAAGAAGTTTCCAGGAAAGGAAATGAGAGATATAAGAAGGCTGTGGATGAGTTGAATAAGAGCAGAAGCCATCATCATATCAGACCGGAAGAAGCAGATTCTGAGAAAGCAACCGATATCCTGAGACCGGAAGAGGATTACGAAAAAGAAACCGACATCCTGAGACCGGAAGAGGATTATGAGAAAGAAACTGACGTCCTGAGATCAGAGGAGGATTATGAAAAAGAGACCGATGTTCTTCGGGCGGATGATGAATATGAGCGTGAGACTGATATTCTGACATCAGAGGACGAAGCAGATGCGGCAACGGATGTCTTAAGTACAGATAGTGATGCAACAGACGTATTAAGTACCGATGATGATGCAACTGATGTTCTCACTATGGATACAGAAGTTTCTGACAGTAGTGAGACCGATATACAGGGTGAAGAAGCTGAGAAATTCCCACTGTTAGTTGATGTTGTTGTAGTTCATACGGATGAATCGATATAGAAGGGAGTGACCAAAATGAAGAAAAACAAATATTTACATCGTTTTGTGGCTTTGGTCATGACGGCGGTTATGCTGTTATCACTGGTGGTAATTGATAACAGAATCGGAATGAAAGCAGAAGACGAATATACAAAAGAAGTGATCAATCTTGAAACGTATATTCCCAAAAAAGTTACATATAAGAAAAATAAAGATGGAAGCGTAAAGACAGGCAGTGTAGAAGAGGTTGAGATTTCTGTTCCGGAAGAGACTGCTGTCACATTTAAGGGTGACTACCTGATGCAGGAACTGGATGCATCTGATAAGAAGCAGATTATAGCAACATCCTGTGATGCATCGGATAAGAAGACCACAAAGCAGGCTTCGGAGATCGAGGAGATCCGGATCACAGATTCAGAGGATGAATATCAGTATGCAGTCTATAAAGCAGCAGATGAGAAGGATACTTATGAATTTGCGGGGATAATACGTGTATATGGAGAAAATGCTGAAAATGGGGATAATCTATCTGTTGCTGGACCAACTATGCATATTTCAGCAGAGGCGGGAAATAAAAGCATTCCACAGATAAATGATAAAAATGGAGATAGTTTTTATTATGCTGAAAAAGGGGATGTTGTGTCTGTAAAGGGGTATGTGTCAGATGGAACGGAACAGGTTGACGGATATATAAAACAGACACCGGAAGATCCGGCGGATATTGTTAAACTTACATATACATTAAATGGTGGAAATGAGAAAGAAATACCAATCGGTAAAGATGGTGGAGCCTTTGATGTAAAGGTTCCGGAATCCGGATCATATGTATTTACAGCATATAGCAGGGAAGGAAAAAAGGTATTTATTCCGGTGACGATCCGGTATACTTCAGATATCCGGATTCAGGATGTAACGGTAGATGAAGATTCTGAATTAAAGATTACGGAAGGGATACTTGGTGAGTTTCTGAATAAAAAGGGTGATGGTATTCGTGTAACGGTATCGGCGCTTGAGGATATAGGCGACAGTAATTTTGCAGATCTGGATCTGGAATATTGTTTTGTGAATGGAACGACCGTGAATAACTGGCAGTCGGTATGTATGGATAAAGATGAAGATACCGGTATCTGCAGTAAAACGGTATTGATTCCGAAATCGTCTGTAGCAGGTGCGGATTATAAAGTGATCTTCAGAGTCACAGATCATATATATGAATCTATCGGTACTTACAAATTTGATGAAAATGGATCATTTGTATATATCGATGAAAAAGCACCAGAAATTACAAAGGGCTCTTTCCGTGGCATAAAGGGAAACGATAGTGCAACGATTTCGATCCAGAATTATACATATGATGCAGATACATGGTTCAGTGGTGCAGAACTGACAGGAGTAGCGGCAGTTGAGGATTATGCACCGATCGATACGGCAAGGATCAGCCTTGATGGTGAGATCATTGAAACTGTAACAGATATATCAGCAGATGCAAATCAGTATTCTTATATATATGATGATATTACGATTTCCGAACTGACAGATAAAGCAGGAAAACATACAGTCTTATATGAGGCAGTAAACCGCCTTGGTCAGATCGGTACCAAAGAGATTACATTTAATCTGGATCCAAAAGCACCACAGGCACTTATCCTGAGTCAGGCAAATGGTGGTGTATCACTGCAGGATCAGGCAGAATATACTGTAACAGCCAAGACAGGAGAGACTTTGATATTCCGGATTTCTGATGCTGACAGTCCGATCGATACGGCTAAAACAAAGGTCTATGTAAATGGTGAGGAAGTTACATTGACCGGAGATGAACTGTCACTGCCGGATGCTGGTGTATATAAAGTAACACTTGACGCATATGACTGTGCCGGAAATACAACAAAGAAAACGGTAACCGTTTATGTGAATAAAGAAACATTACAGGATTCTTTGACAGTTTCCTCTGAGGGGAAAACAATAGATGCAAAGGATCAGGCACTGGTATATGCCGGACATAATGGAAGTGCAACAACGGTTACATATAAAGTAACAGGTCTGGATTTGGATGCCGATGATATTGTAAAGACGGTAACAAGAAAGGCTCCGGATGCCGTAGCGTCTGCTGTCGGTATTGATGTAGCACCGTCCAGAACAGATATATCAGCAAATGGGAATTTGAAAACCGTTACACTGACCTATGATCTGACAACAGAGGGTGTGTATGCATTTCACTTTACATCAAAGCATCATTATGTGGCTGCAAATGAAGATGCAAACACAACGGATGCATCCATTCAGGTGTTATATGACAAGACAGCTCCATCAATAGCAGCAATGGAATTTGCCGGAGCAAAGGCATCAGCAGATGGTATTTATTATTTCAGTAAAGATCCTTCCATTCATATAACGGCTGAGGATGCGTTTTCACTGGGTGATTACAAGGTCACAGATCAGGTAGGAAATACCATTCTTACAGGAAATATAGCTGCGAATGGGGATAAAACATTTGATAAAACACTTGTATTAACAAATGGAATTGAAGAGAATAAGATTTATACGATCATATTCTATATCAGTGATAAATCAGGAAATATTGCAACAAAATCCAATGAAAATGGGGTTGCATACCGGTTTGCGGTTGATACTGAAAAGCCAGCGGTTGATATTGCAGATAAAGAATCCACAGACAGTCTGAAGCTTACGCAGTACTGGAATGGTTCAGATGTAACAGTAAAGGCGTCTGCATCTGATAATTTTCTGATCAGCAGGATTACTGCATCAGCAACCTGTGACGGTAAGGCTGTTGCAGATCAGGAGCAGAAGATGGATCTGGAGGATGAAACGATCGGCCAGACCATGAATGCATCCTTTATTTACAAAAAAGCCGGTGTATATGAAGTTACAGTAACAGCATATGATGAGGTTGGCAACACAAAGACTGCAAAGTGTACCTTTGTTATCGACAATGAACTGGCAGATATCAGCTTCTCCGGTATTCCGGTAAGTGGTGTTTATAAAAATGATGGTACACAGACGATTACAGTTAAGGCAGCAGATGATTATGGCATCGCAGCTTCCGATGTGGTTGTGAAGGTAGTGTATGAAACTTACGACTATGATGCAACGACAGGTGCCGGAGTAAAGGGTGAAGAGATCATCACAGCAAAGAACAGCTCGGATCAGACAGTTACAGCTACGATCAAAAACTGTAAGGTTATTGATGGAAAGCCAATGAAATATTACATTGCGGTAAGTGCAACTGACAGATCCGGCAACAGCTCAGAAAAGAGAAGCAAGACCTTCTATTATGATCCATATAAACCGGAAGTAACGGTAGAACCGGCAATCGCAGGTACCGGAACAAAGTATTATAATGACAAGGTCAGATTCAATATTACAGTGGCAGAGCAGTTTGAACTTGGCGCAAATGTATATGTGTTAAATACAGACGACTATAAGAACTGTAAATCAGAAGCCGATTATGCTGCAAAAGCATATAAGACATTTTCTTATAAAGATGTAAAGCAGAAAACATTTGGTTTCACTGTATCAAAGGCTGACCGGTATAAATGGACGGTTGTAGCAGTAGATGCATCCGGAAATGCAGCAACAGTATCCGATATCCGGTTCACGATCGATACAGAGAAGCCTCTGGTCGAGATTGAAGGTGTTCCGGATGACAAGAAGTCAACCGGTACAACGATCCGTGTTGTGATCACAGATAATGAGAGACTGGATCCGGAAAGCTTTAAAGTCGTTGAGTGTTATAAATATTTTGATGGTACAGAATACATTGAGAAGGAACTCAAGATCAAGCAGGTAGGTGCAAAGGAATTAGAGGCATCTGCATACTGCGGACAGAAGAGCGGCAAGGCATGTTCTTATGTATTTAAGGTAACCGGTAAAGACAGAGCCGGAAATGATGTGGAATATGAAATCAATGATTCCAGATTCAAGGTCGATTCCACACTTCCGGATATCGTGCTGGATCGCTATCCGGATTCTGAGAATGATGGTTACTACAACAAGAATGTAAGCTTCAAGTTCACAGTAACAGAGCAGTTTCCATTAAAAACGAAGATCACAGTAAGTGATAAGAACAAGGACGTGAATGGAGACGAAGATGAGACATACATTCTGAATGAGACAACCGGAACTTACACAGTAAAGAGAAAAACACCTGGTGTATATAACCTGACGATCAAGGCAGTGGATGCATTTGGAAATGTAAACTATGTAAGAGATATTAAGTTTGTGATCGATAAGGAAAGCCCGGTAGCGACAATTGAAGGTGTACCGGAGAATGGTCTGACACAGGGTACAAATGTGAAGATCACAGTTACAGATAATCAGAAGCTGCTGTTGAAGGATTTCCAGATCACAGAGTATTACAAATGCTTTGATGAAAGCAAATATACACAGAAGAAGCTGGCGATCAAGAAGGTGGATGGCAAGACACTGGAGGCTTCTGCATATTGCGGTCAGAAGAAGGGAAAAGCCTGCTCCTATTACTTCAAGGTAACAGGAACGGATAAGGCAGGCAATAAGGTTTCATACGATATAGCAGGTTCCCGCTTCAAGGTAGATGCAACAAAGCCGAAGGTAACGATCACACCACGGCTGGAGCAGACAAATGACGGTTATTACAATAAAGATATCGCATTTGACATAGCAGTAGAAGAACAGTTTGCTGAAACACACAAGATCGTGGTTTCCGATAAGAATAAAGATACAAATGGTGATGCGGATGACACTTTCACAATGAAGGGAACGAGCGGAACCTATACAGTGAAACGGAATGCACAGGGAATTTATAATCTGAAGGTTACAGTTACGGATGCATTTGGAAATGTAACAGAGGATGAGGCTGCATTTGTAATTGATAAGACAAAGCCTACGATCGGAATTGCAACTGTGAATAAGCTGAATAATGGAAATGTAGCACTTAATGTGAACCTTGCAGATAATTATAAAGGAAAGTCCTATACCGTACATGTAAAACGGAAGGATGCTTCCGGTGCAGTTGCATATGACGGAGATTACAGAACGGTAGAATGGAATAATACCTCCGTAAATCCGGAGATCGTATTCTCAGATGAGGGCGATTATGAGATCACTGTTTCTGCGGATGATAAGGCTGGTAATGAACAGATCGCAGAGAATGTATCCTTCCGGATTGATAAGACAGCACCTGTATTATCGATAACAGGCGTTGCGGATTCACAGAATACATCCTGTACGGCGACACTGACAGTAAATGAGGCATTTGCATTCTCTTATGATGGAGAAGCAATGAACAGTGCTGACATTACGGCAACGATCACCAAAAAGACGGATGGAACAGGAGCATCAACAGTTGCAACCTTAAATACCGGTAATTTTTCATCCGGTAATCCGCATACTGCGACCTATACCTTTGATGAAGATGGTGAATATACAATCACTTTTAATGCAAAGGACATGACAGGTAATGTTGCAACGGCTGTTACTAAGACATTCAAGGTAGATAAGACAGCACCAGAGCTTAAGGTATCAGCAGTGAACAGCAAGAACAGTGTCGTAAATGAGTATGAGACAGTTGGTGGAAGCTCTGTAAACAACACAGATTATGTAGATATGAACATAGAAGTAACAGAGTCCTTCTTTGCTTCGAATAAGGTAAATATATCTGTACAGAAGGATGGCGAGGACGTATCTTCCTCTTACTTTACAAACTTTGGCAGTAATGCGGCAGTCAGCCGTGGAAGCCAGAGATTTGATGAGGATGGTGTATATACCATAGCAGTTACAGCAGAAGATGCACTTGGCAACAAGGCAGATGATTACAACATGGTATTTACGGTAGATAATACACCGCCAACAATTGACAAGACTGCAAAGATGGCTGAATTTACTGAGAGAAGATCAGAAGATGGAGAACTTCTTCTGAACAGTCAGGATTTTGCGGATATCAAGGAAAAGGGATATGATGCACTCTGGTCAGTTAATGATACATCTGTATTTAAGGCAAGTGTAAAGCTGGATGGTATTGATTTTGTAGATTTCTCAGATCTGACAGATGGATATCATACAATGACGATTTCCGTTACCGATGAGGTTGGTCATGTGACAACTGAAACATTTGACTTTACCTATGATGGAACAGCACCTCGTATCATTATCACAGGCGTTGATGATAAGAGCGTTGTAAGAAATCCGTTTACCATGAAGATCGGTCTGGAAGATGCAGATGATATGCTGACAGAGATCGTGATCAACGGAGATACTATTGATCCGGCACTGTATGAGGATACGAATTCGTATGAGTTCCAGGTTGAGAACTATGGTAATTATAAGGTTCGGGTATCTGCAAGAGATACAGCGGGAAATGTTACATCGACCTATGACAGTGCAACAGATGAGGTATTCTCCTTCCAGTTAAAGGAAAAGACATCACCGATCCTGATCGTTATCATTATTCTTGCAATTCTTGCAGTTGTGGCAGTGATCCTTCTTCTGATCATGAAAAAAAGAAGAAACAGCCACAGTAGTAAATAAAACATGACTATAGAAAGAAAGGGACCACGCCCGAACAGGCGTGGTCTTTCAATGAGGTGACATAAATGGCATTAAGAGCGGTAGCATTTGATATGGATGGAGTCCTGATCGATTCCGAGAAGGTATACAGAATGTGCTGGTTGAAGAATGGATTGTCCATCGGTATCTCGGAGAATGAGATGTCGAAGATCTGTGACCGGATGGCAGGTGGAACCAAGAAGACAAATGCACATGTGATGAAAGAAAAGATGGGCGAGGATTTTGATTATCTTGCATTCAGACAACGTACAGTGGATATGGTCGAAGCATATATGAATGAGCATGGCGTTGAATTAAAGCATGGCGTGATCGAGACACTAAAGACTTTAAAGGCAAGAGGGATCAAGATGGCGGTTGCAACCTCGACGGATCGGGAACGGGCAGAGGATAAACTGGTTCGAAGCGGACTGCTTCCGTATTTTGATGATGTGATCTGTGGGGATGAGATCGAGCGCGGAAAACCATACCCGGACATCTATCTGAAAGCCTGTGAGAAGCTTGGTACGAAGCCGGAGGAGACAGTTGGAGTAGAGGATTCCATTAATGGTGTGACAGCCTCCCACGATGCAGGGCTGTATACCCTTATGGTGATCGATCTGATCCAACCGGATGAAGAAACGAAGAAGAAAGCAGACCGTATCAGCAACGATATATTTGAGCTGACGGAATTATTTGAAGACTGATGAAGCAGTTTGACTTCGAAAATGACATCTGAAAATGATTGATATAGCAGAATAGAGAATGATCTCTGGAATGAAAGAAAACCTTCCGGCATATAGTAGTGTCAGGAGGTTTTTCTATGATTACAGGACAGAAAATTTTCAGCCTTTTAAAGGCACTTGCGGTATCTTACATAATAACGGCAATCCTGCTGCTTATAACGGCATTCCTCATGTACAAGCTGGGACTGGGTGATACGGTGATTCATCTGAGTATTATCATCATTCATGGCATCTCTGTATTCCTTGGTGGTTTTCTTACCGGCAAGATGGTAAAGGAGCAAAAATATATTTGGGGATTAATGCTTGGAGTGTGTTATGTTTTGGTGATCGGTATTGTATCTTTCATTATGAATGGTACGATCCATATCTCTGCCGGAGGGACATTGACGAATGTGATCCTGTGTCTGGCGGCCGGAATGCTTGGCGGAATGCTAGGTTAGAGACAAGTTTTTCGTAAAAATACTTTGACTTTAAAGCATGTTGTGTTATAATTTCGCTATATGACATAAAAAGGAGAAGTGTACCTATGAAGAGAATAAAGACACTCACAAACAGAACAATGAAGAACACAATGGTTAAGGGCGGATGCGGCGAATGCCAGACATCATGTCAGTCAGCTTGTAAGACATCATGCACAGTCGGAAATCAGAGCTGTGAGAATGCTGAGAACAAGTAAGAGATCATTGTAGACAGACAACCACAAAGGGGACCGTCAAACAAATGACAGTCCTCTTTCGTTGCGTGTCAGAAAAATTAATTCACAAGATGGGAGAATTTGTATGGTACATCAGTACAAAAGTAATGGATATAATATCGTACTCGATGTATGTAGTGGGTCTGTTCACGTAGTGGATGACCTTGTGTATGATATTATTGCAAATTACGAAAATCATACAAAAGAACAGGTAATAGAATTGCTGCCATCCTATGATAAGGATGAAGTATCGGAAGCCTATGACGAGGTAACCGGCCTGGTAGAAGACGGAACACTATTTACAGAAGACATATTCAAAGATTATATCATTGATTTTAAAAAGAGAAAAACAGTGGTAAAGGCTCTGTGTATCAATATTGCACATGACTGTAATCTTGCATGCAGATATTGTTTTGCAGGAGAAGGTGAGTACAAGGGTGACAGAGGTCTGATGCCACTTGACATAGCAAAGAAATCTCTGGATTTCCTCGTTGCCAATTCCGGTAACCGTGTAAATCTTGAGGTCGATTTCTTCGGCGGTGAGCCACTTATGAACTGGGATGTCGTAAAAGAGACCGTTCGATATGGAAGAAGCCTGGAGGAGAAGCATAATAAGAAATTCCGTTTCACACTGACAACAAACGGTGTGTTGTTAAATGATGAGGTAATGGAATTTGCCAATAAAGAGATGGCAAATGTCGTATTATCCATCGACGGAAGAAAAGAGATTCATGATTACATGCGTCCGACCAGAAATGGAAAGGGAAGCTATGATCTGTTACTTCCAAAGTTTCAGGAATTTGCAAAGAAGCGTGCCGGAAAGAGTTATTATGTAAGAGGCACTTATACGCATAACAATCTGGATTTTTCAAAGGATGTATTACACATGGCAGATCTTGGATTTGACCAGATCTCCATTGAGCCGGTTGTATCTCTGCCGGACGAGCCTTATGCGATAAAGGAAGAGGATATCCCATATCTGTTAGATCAGTATGATATCCTTGCAAAAGAGATGATCAAAAGACATAAAGAAGGAAGGGGCTTCAATTTCTTCCACTTTATGATAGATTTGACAGGGGGACCATGCGTGGCCAAACGTCTGTCGGGGTGTGGTTCAGGTACAGAATATCTGTCAGTTACACCATGGGGCGACCTTTATCCGTGCCATCAGTTTGTCGGTGAGGATGGGTTCTGCATTGGAAATGTAAATGAAGGTATTACGAAGCCGGAACTTGTTGATGAGTTTAAGCTCTGCAATGTCTATGCAAAGGACAAGTGTAAGGACTGTTTTGCAAGATTCTATTGTAGCGGTGGCTGTGCGGCGAACTCATATAAATTCCATGGAAATATATTAGATGCGTATGATATCGGATGTGAACTTCAGAAGAAGCGTATCGAATGTGCGATCATGATCAAAGCCGCATTAGCAGATGAAGAAGAAAATCAATAAGGAGGACAAAGGTAAATAAGATGAAGAAAGCAAGAAAAAAAGCCATATGGGTATTGATCCTGTTCCTGCTTGTGCTTGCGGGTTCCATCTACGTTGCATTGTTTGGTGTAGGCGACAGAGGAAAAGCAAAGTATATCAGCCTTGGACTTGATCTGAAGGGTGGCTTAAGTGTAACCTATGAGATTCAGGATGAGGATTACAGTGATGCAGATGTTCAGGATACGATCTATAAGCTGCAGAAACGTATTGATTCCCATACAACAGAGCATAACGTATATTCAGAGGGAAATGGTAAGATCACTGCCGAAATTCCGGGTGTAACAGATGCAGATGCAATTCTGGAAGACCTGAGTATCGAAGGTAAGTTAGAGTTCTTAGATCCTGAGAATTATGAATTATGGTCACAGGGCAAGGAATATACTCCAGCTCTTACCGGTGATGATATTAAGGGTGCAGATGCCAAGATTGATTCTACAGAGACCGGTGATGACAATGTAGTACAGTTGTCATTCACAACAGCAGGTGCTCAGAAGTTTGCAGATGTAACAACAGCAAATGTAGGAAAGATCGTCTATATCGTATATGATGGTGAAGTTGTAAGTGCACCAACTGTACAGCAGGCAATTACAGACGGAAATGCTGTTATCAACAGCATTTCAACATATGAAGAGGCAGACAGCCTTGCTACTACGATCCGTATCGGTGCATTGCCACTGACACTGAAGCAGGTACGTTCTAATATTGTCGGAGCAACTCTTGGTTCAGAAGCAGTATCAACAACGATCAAAGCAGGTATCATTGGTATTATCTGTATCTTCATTATCATGATCTGCGTATTCAGAATTCCGGGTCTGATCGCATCATTATCATTGACACTTTATACATTTATGATCTTACTTGTTATGAACCTGTTCAATGTTACATTGACACTTCCGGGTCTTGCAGGTATCATCCTTTCTGTAGGTATGGCGGTCGATGCGAACGTCGTTATCTTTACACGTATTAAAGAAGAACTGGCAACAGGTGCTTCTGTTAAGCAGTCTGTAAAAGCCGGATTCCATAATGCGTTATCAGCGATCATCGATGGTAACGTGACAACCCTGATCGCAGCACTTGTGCTTGGTATCTTCGGAACCGGTACGATCAAGGGATTTGCAATCACACTGGCAATCGGTATCGTATTATCTGTATTCACAGCACTTGTTATCTCTCAGATGGTACTGAATGCACTTGTAACACTTGGCGTAACAGATGTAAAATATTTTGGAAAAGCAAAAGAGCCTGGTAAGGTTAATTTTGTAAAGGGTGGTAAATATTGTATTATCGCTTCTGTTCTTGTCATCGTGATCGGCTTCTGTTTCATGCCGATCTTTGCAAAGACAAAGGGAAGTGCATTGAATTTAAGTATTGATTTTGCAGGTGGTACATCAATCACAGCAGAATTTGACAAAGCATATTCATTATCTGAGGCAGAGAAAGACATTGTTCCTGTTATCGCTGAGGCAGCAGGCATCAGTGAGGCAGATATCTCTGTTCAGACTGTTTCCGGTACAAATGAGATCGTATTCAAGACCACAGAGCTTACGACTCAGGGTGATGATTCTCAGTTGACAAAGGTAACAGCTGCACTCAGCGAGAAGCTCGGTGCGACAGTAACAAATTCCGATAATATCAGTGGTTCAGCCAGCAGCGATATGACAAGGGATGCATTCCTTTCTGTAGCACTTGCAGCCGTTCTGATGCTCATCTACATTGTAATCCGTTTCAAGGATGTGAAGTTTGGTGTAAGTGCGGTATTAGCCCTTTGCCACGATGTAGCTATGGTATTTGTTCTGTATATCTTACTTCGGTTATCCGTTGGTAATACCTGTATCGCATGTATGCTGACAATCTTCGGTTACTCGATCAATGCAACGATCATCGTATTCGATCGTATCCGTGAGAATATCGCAAATGCAGGAACAAAGAAAGATTACAAGCATATCGTTAATTTAAGTATTAACCAGACGATCACCAGAAATATTTATACATCCTTAACAACATTTGTTACGATCTTCGTATTATATGTAATGGGTGTAGCAGCGATCAAAGAGTTCGCATTTACTCTGATGGCCGGTGTCGTAATCGGCGCTTATTCTTCTATCTGTGTAACTGGTCCATTGTGGTACTACTTCAAGACCGGATTTGGTAAGAAGAAGGATGCTGCAAATGGCAAGAACAGCAAGAAAGCGGTAGAGAAGAAGAAAACAGCAAAGGCGCAGTAATTATCTGTCGCCGATCGAATGAAAAACAGACAAGTATGTGGAATTTACATATTTGTCTGTTTTTTCGTTGTGTTACAGGAATGTTTATGCTGTGTGTTATTAAAATTAATACATAATGACAATGCATTGACGGGTGATAAAAGCTGTGATATGTTGAAGCAAAGGAGGTGCATGATTGAAACAATGAAACGATTTGAAGCGGTTATATTTGATATGGATGGGGTTATATTCGACTCGGAGCTGCTGGTTATAAAGTGCTGGCAGGTCGTTGCAGATAAATATGAAATCAAAAATATAGAAGACACCTGTCACAAATGTTTGGGACTGAATAAGGATGCGACAAAAGAACTGATGCTTGGGGTGTATGGAGCAGATTTCCCTTATGATGAGTATAAGGCGGAGATGTCGGCACTGTTCCATGAACAGACGGCAGGAGGAAAGCTTCCGATGAAACCGGGAGTTACCGGTCTGTTGCAGACATTAAAAAAGAATGGAAGAAAGGTTGCGCTGGCATCTTCTACCAGGAAAGCAGTTGTCGAACAGGAGCTTCGGGATGCAGGTATCCTTCCGTATTTCGATCGGGTAATCTGCGGAGATATGGTAAAGCGGAGCAAACCGGAACCGGATATCTATCTGGAAGCATGCAGACAGATCCATGTGATGCCGGAGCAGGCATATGCCATAGAGGATTCTTATAATGGTATCCGTTCTGCACATGCGGCGGGACTGCATCCGATCATGGTGCCGGATCTGTCTCTTATACACATCTGACGCTGCCGACGAATAGCC
>ERZ1026957.653-NODE-653-length-14790-cov-5.928537_pt1 | contig 14790 bp, 9 predicted proteins | sample MGYA00519300_ERZ1026957 | MGnify/ENA primary metagenome ERZ1026957 (study PRJEB26926, sample SAMN06164520) | human gut metagenome | biome: ENVO:00009003; feature: ENVO:2100002; material: ENVO:00002003 | host: Homo sapiens | place: USA | collected 2012 ...
TACACAAGGCTATTCGTCGGCAGCGTCAGATGTGTATAAGAGACAGGTATTATATTCTTTTATTGGCGGCACAACAATACTATAATTATGTGTATAGAACAGCAGCCGGAGGTATATGTATATGAAAATAACAGTCATCGGAGGGGGCGGAGTCCGCTCAATGTTCCTCGCAAAAAGCATAGCACAAAAAGCAGAAAAGCTGCGGATAGACGAGCTTTGCTTTATGGATAACAACAAAGAAAAATTAAGAATTTACGGCGGTATGGCGAGTCATGTTGCAAATCTCCTTTGTCCTAAAATGAAATTTATGCTGACGACGGACAGCATTGAGGCAGTAAAGGATGCCGACTATGTTATAACCACAATCCGTGTAGGCGAAGATGAAATGAGAGCAAAGGACGAAAGAATCGCACTCAGTCACGGTGTCCTCGGGCAAGAAACAACGGGAGCGAGCGGGCTTTCTTTTGCAATGAGGAGCGTACCGGCTCTTGCCGAATATTGCGAGCTTATCAAAAAATTTTCAAAACCCAATGTAAAAGTTTTTAATTTTACAAATCCTGCCGGTGTAGTGAGCCAAACCCTGCGTGATATGGGATATGATTTTACATACGGAATATGCGACGCTCCATCGGGAATGCTTCGCTCCTTTGCACTCATGTACGGCGAAAGTCCCAATGACATAACGGGCGAATGTTACGGCCTTAATCACCTGTCATATTTCAAGAGTATAAAGCTAAAGGGCAGAGAAATAATGCCGGAACTGATTGAAAATGACGAGGCATACAAAAAGAGCGATATGCGTTATTTCGAAAAGGAGCTTCTAAGAGACAGAGGCTGCGTTTTGAACGAATATCTCTATTATTTTTACTATCGCGAAAAAGCTGTTGAAAACATACTCAAAGCCGACCAAACGCGTGGCGAACAAATACGAGATATAAATAAATCCATGACGACGGAACTTTCGCAAATGGATATAGAAAACGATTTTGAAAACTGCTTAAAGATTTTCAGCAAATGGTACGGTATGCGTGAGGGCAGTTATATGGCAAGTGAAACAGGTGAAAAGCGTACTCAGCCATGGCACTTTGACATTTACGAAGAAGATGACGGCGGATATGCCGGCGTTGCACTCAAGTTTATCGAAACTGCTCAAAGCGGAACAAAGGGTACTATGATTATGTGTATTCCGAACGACGGCTCTATTGACGGTTTAAGGAACGACGATGTGGTCGAAATCACCTGTGATGTCGATAAAAACGGTTGCACACCGCACCGTATCGGCAAGGTAGACGAGCAAAATCTCGAGCTGATACGCAGAGTCAAAAACTATGAAAGACTCTCCTCCAAAGCAATAAGGGAGCGGAGCCGCTCTGCCGCAATTCAGGCGCTTACACTCCACCCTCTCGTAAACAGCTACTCGATAGCGGTAAAACTTGTAGATGAATTTATAGAGCACAATAAAAACTATTGCGGCGGATGGAAATAAAAAACCAGATAAAAATTATTGAACGGAGCTAATTTTTATGGAAAAAGAAACAAGGTATGTAGGCGTAAAAGAAACGCTGTCATACGGTCTTGCAAATGCAGGTCAGGTGTTCGGATACAATCTGATAGCCGGCGGATACCTTTCGCTGTTTTTTACAAAGGTTTTTGAAATTCCTCCTGCTGCAGTGTCAACAATGATTTTATTCCTGGGCATTTGGGACACAGTAAACGATCCGCTTATGGGCGGAATAATTGACAAAACGAGAACGAGATACGGCAAACTGAGGCCTTATCTTTTGTTTGTGCCGCTGCCTCTTGCAATAACTACGATTATGTTGTTTGCCGGTCCAGAAATATTGGCAGATGCAAAATCGACGACCGTAAAAATCATTTATATGTATGTTTCCTATTTTATATGGGAACTGTTTTATACTCTCGGTGATGTTCCGTTTTGGAGTATGAGTGCGGCTATTTCGCCGTCGACGAGTGACAGAACAAGGGTTATTTCAACTGCAAGATTTTTGTCAGGCCTTATCGGCGGCCTTTCGACAACAATGCTTGTGGTTATGATGGATTTCAGTAACAAAGGTGTTTGGAATATCACACTTGCACAGGACTTTTTGATTCTCGCTTGTATAGCAGGTGTGTTCGGTATGGGGCTGTTCTCTCTTGCAGGACTGAAAATAAGAGAAAGAGTAAGTCAAAGCGTAAAGGAGCCGTCACTGCTTGATAACTTCAAAGTCCTCATTAAAAACAAGCCGCTGCTCCTAATTATTGTTGCGAATGTGCTCGGAAGTCTCGGCGGTATATCAAATGTTTTTCAGACCTACTACTATTCGGAGGTACTCGACCTGAACTCTGCTGTTTTGTGGATAACTCTGCCGGGTACTCTGCTTGGCTTTATATCATATTTGCTGATACCAAAGCTGAAAGAAAAAATGGACAACAAGCATATAGTTATGATGAATATTATTTTCAACGCTGTTTTGGGCACGGCAGTATTCTTCTGCGGCCTCGGATTTTATAAAACAAATGTTGTTGCCATCTCTGTTCTGCTTATGCTCCAAAACTTTTTCTTTGCCTTTTTCCAAACTGTCAACAATGTCATTCCTACTGAGATGATAGGCGACACGGTAGACTATATGGAATGGAAAACGGGAAAAAGAAATGAGGGAGTCAGCTTTTCCGTACTCACCTTTGTAGGCAAGCTGACCGGTTCTCTGTCCACCTCTATCGGTACTGCACTGCTGCCTCTGATAGGTTTAACTTTCACTAAAGACACAGTCGGTAATTCGGTAGCCGTAAAAGGAGAACACACTGACTTGTGGATATGGGCGCTGTTTATTCTGATACCTAAACTGTTAGGTCTCATTACTCTTATTCCGTACGCATTCTACGATCTGAATGGCGAAAAGCTAAAGCAAATTCGTGAGGACTTAAAAAACAGACGAGAAGAAAAAGCAAAAGTTCAGACGATGGGAGGCAACGAAAATGAGTAACAAATGTCCTAAATGCGGTGCCAAGTTAAGCCCGTTTTATCTCAAGCCAAACTGTCCGAGCTGCGGCGTGAATATCGTGCAATACGGCTTTGACGAAAGGCTCGAAAGCGACAAAATAAGGGCAGAAAAAGAATGGGAACGATTCGATAATTTTTTGAACGGACTCAAGAAGTCCTCCATCGGCTCGCCCATAGCAATCGTCAGACTCATATCGTTTTTTCTGCCGATAGTCGCACTGCTGATACCTGTATATAAAGTGAACGGTGCAGGCATAAATCTTATATCAATAATTAAAAGTATCATTTCGGATTCCGCATCGGTGTTCCAAAACAAAGCAATGCTGCTTTGCTTTATATCCTTTGCGGCAGTTATTTTGACTTCGCTGGTTTGTGCGGTTATATCCCTGTTTTCTTATACAAAAAACGGATATAAGCGAAATATCATTTTGTCGGGCATACAAATCTGCACATTTATAGCTTTAAGCACAGCCGCTGTTATAAACGGGGCAAGCATTTATGCAGGGGCGGCAGCAGTAATTCTGCTCCAAATACTCACATTGTACCTACACAAAAAGTATAAAAAAAGTATCGAGGAAAATAAAAACAATGAGCAATAAAAAGAAAATCTATACAGTCGCAACCGCACATCTCGACACCGTTTGGAGCTGGGACTTTGAAACTACCGTAAGCAAATATATCTACAACACACTTGTTGACAACTTCAAGTTGTTCAAAAAATATCCTACATACACTTTTTCATTTGAAGGCTCATACAGATACGAGCTGATGGAGGAGTATTATCCGGAACTTTTTGACAAAATGAAAGAATATATAAAAGAAGGAAGATGGAATGTTTGCGGTTCTTCATTTGAAAACGGAGACGTAAACATTCCGTCACCTGAGGCTTTGTTTAGAAACATTCTTTTCGGCAACTCATATTTTGACAAAAAATTCGGAAAAAGAAGCGTTGATATATATTTGCCGGACTGCTTTGGCTTCGGCTGGGCATTGCCGAGCATCGCAAGTCACGCCAATCTGATGGGATTCACCACCCAAAAGCTCGCTTGGGGTAGTGCCTACGGAGTGCCGTTTGACATAGGTCGATGGAGAGGCGTAGACGGCAACGAGATATATGCGAGTGTAAATCCTCACGACTACTACTTTACGCTCAAAAAATTGCGTGACTGGGATTTTGTCCAAAACAAACTGAAAGAGAATGAAAAATACGATCTCGATATGACTTATATTTTCCACGGAATCGGTGACCGTGGCGGCGCACCCAAGGAAAAAAGCGTAAAATTTGTTGAAGAAGAAATAAGCAAAAACAACAGAAGTGATATTGAGGTTTTGGCATCTTCAGCCGACCGAATTTATCACGATATTGACGAAAATTTCACACCGGAGCAAAAGGCGAAGCTCCCTGTCTGGAACAATGAGCTGGTCATGAAAGACCACGCAGTAGGCGGTTACACTTCCAGAGCGGTGGGAAAACGCTGGAACAGAAGATGTCAGGAACTGGCTGACATTGCAGAAAGAGCAAGTGTAACAGCATCTTATCTCGGCATCAAAGAATATAACAAGAGTGCTATCGACATAGCCTGGAAAAGATTCATTGCTCACCAATTCCACGATGATATTCCGGGTACAAGCTGCCAAAGAGTTTACAAGCGTTCATGGAACGACTATGCCGTGTCAATGAATCAATTTGCAAACGAGCTGGAAGCTTCCGCATCGGCACTGGCACTGAATATGAAAACAGATTTTTGCAAGGGTACACCTATTATGGTATACAACCCGATTGAGTCCCAAAGGCAGCAGACCGTAACTGCCAGACTTAGCGGTATAGGCAATAAAAATGTGAGAGTGTTCGATGATGACGGAAACGAGATTAAGAGTCAAGTTATAAACCGAACCAACACTTATACCGAAATTCTGTTCATTGCAGATGTAAAGAGTCTCGGTACAAGAATTTATGATGCGAGAGTAAGCGATATACCGTGCGACGCAGAAAGTGCTGTTTCCATCTCAAAGAACAGAATGGAAAATCAAAAGTATATCGTCACCCTAAATCCAAACGGCGATATTGCGTCAATTATTGACAAGGAACAAAACAATTTCCAAATTCTGAAAGAGCCTGTTTCTCTCGGGCTGCTCAAGTACAACGGCTCACGCGTTTGGCCTGCGTGGGAAATGGATTATAACGAAAACAAAAATGCGGCAGACAGAATCCCCGTTAAATCTAAAATGCAAATAATCGAAAAAGGCCCATGCTGTGTCGCATTCAAGGTTACACAGCGTGACAAAAAGAGTACCTTCACAAACATTATTGCACTTTCGGATGGCGGAAAATGTGTAGAGGTATATTCCGAAATAGAATGGCAGTCTCTGCGCACATTGGCAAAAGAGCAATTCAGCTTTAATGTAAGCAACGGCACAGCCACATTTGACCTGGGGCTCGGTGCAATAAAAAGGCAGAATATGTGCGACAAACTCTATGAGGTACCTGCTCAAAATTGGGCAGACATTACAGACAAAAACGGAAAAAGCGGTGTATCCGTAATCAGCGAATGTAAATACGGCTGGGACAAATTCAACGACAGCACGCTGAGATTTACCGTTCTGCACACGCCTAAGCACAACTATCGAATCGACTCTATGCAGTCAATGATGGACTTGGGGCTCAACAGATATTCATTCGCCATTTTCAGCCACAAGGGAGATGTCGGCACAGACACACAGCTTGAGGCACGAAAATTCATTACTCCTATGACTGCATATATTTGCAAAAAGCACAACGGAGCTTTGGGTACAAATTATTCTTTCGGCAGTGTTTCTTCCAACGATGTCATTGTTCGTGCTATCAAAAAAGCCGAAAACAGCGATGAAATCATCATAAGGCTCAATGAGGGTGCAAACAAAACCATAAACAAATTTTCGCTCACACTCGGAAACGGCATAGAGGATGCAAAAGAAGTTTTTGCAAGTGAAGAATACAAGGGCAAGGCTGAAATAAAGGACGGAAAACTTATTACAAGCTTTAAACCATACGAAATCAAAAGTTTTGCACTCAAGCTAAAGAGCGGTGAAAAGGTAAAAGCGGAAAAGGCTGTACCGATTGAACTGCCTCTCGACAAAAATATTATCACAAAGCAAGGCGAATGCGGCGACTATGACTATACTGTTCCGTTTGAAATTGTGCCTGATGAAATCAATTCAAACGGATACAAATTCATCATTAACAAGAATGAAAACAACGCTCTTACTGCCTCTGCACAAAAGATAAATACGGGCAGTAAAGACAGCAAAATTGCACTTCTTTGTGCCTCATTGGTCGGGGATAAAGACGCCGAATTTGTCATAAACGGCAGAGGAGTAAAGGCAAAGGTAAATTCCTGCTTTGAGCGTTTTGCAAGATGGGATTTGTACGACTTCGGTGAAACCGCATATATCAAAAAAGGCAAAATCGCATATGAAGCAACCCATTGTCACAAAAACGGCAAGGATGAAATTGCAAAAAGTATGTACTTTTACATTGTCGAATTTGATGTGCCTAAAAACAGCACCGTCATTTTGCCTAATGACAGCGACATTGTAATTTTGGCGGCTTGCTCTCTGCACGACGGAAAAGCAACTCTCGCCGCTCCTGTCTATGACGAAATCCAAAACAACAGACCTTTTACATTCAAAATGAGCAAGAAAGAAAAGGCTGAATACATCTTAGGTAAATGTGTATGGAATCTAAACGACAAAGACGAGTTCATAAAAGCCAATAACAGAGGGAAAGAAGAATGAATGATGAATTGAAATTCACGGTTATCAGCGACACCCATTACTATTCAAAAAAGAATTTTGTGGACGGCTTTGACAAAAACAAAAAGCCAAAGCCGGGCCAGCTCTTTTTCAGCAGGAGCGAAGAAATCGTTGAGCACACCTTTGACTGCTTGTGCAAAAATGATACGCCGGACATTGTTCTCATAAGCGGTGACCTTACATATAACGGCGAAAGGACCTCTCACGACGAGATGAAAGCCGCTCTGAAAAAGCTACAGCAAAAGGGCAAGAGAGTGTATGTTATAACCGCAACCCACGACTATACCACTCCTCGTATGCCCACATACGGCATAGACAAAAACGACAAGTATATAGAGGTTGAGTCAGTAAACCGAACACAACTTTTGAAATACTACGGCGATTTTGGCTATAACAACGCCATCGCAAAGCACAAAAGCACAATGTCGTATGTGGCACAGCTTGCAGACGGATACCGCCTGTTTGCACTCAACGATGACTACGGCGATCCCGATTGCGGATTCAGCGACGAACTGATGAACTGGGTAAAAACAGAAGCGAACAATGCAAAAAGAGACGGTCAATACATTATAGCAATGACACATCACCCTCTTGTGCCGCCGTCGCCTATATATGCGGCTGTTGCAAAGGGTGATATGCTGAATGAATATGAGCTGCGCAGGAATCAGCTTTCCGACTTAGGCTTTGATTTTGTGCTTACCGGTCATACGCATATGCACAACATTTCTTATTGCAAAATAGGAAACAAAAAGTTTTATGACATTTCTACAGCGGCATTAACGGGATTTCCGCCGTATTATCGCCAAATAGTGCTGAACAAAGAACAGAAAAAAGCAGAAATAAAAACCATTTGTGCAGACTGCGCAGACAGCATCGATACAAACGGGCTTGCCCTCGAGGAGTACACAAAAGACTTGTTTTTGGGCGTTGTATCAAAAGCACTGTACGATGCCGAATATGACTACGACAATTTTGCCGACTTTGCCGTAGGCATGAGTATCTCTAAGGAAACGAGTAAAAAATACAAGCCCATTATTCATAGTTTTGCTAAATTTCTAAATCATCTTACATTCGGAAAGGTATGGCACTTCGTTCGTTTTTCGAGTGGTGTAAGCAAGAGCGAAATAAGCAAAATCAGCTCAAAAAAAGTAGTCCCATTTGTTATCAACATTGCGGCAAATCTTTACAGAGGCGACGGAAACATACCTACTTCCTCCACAGAATACAAAATGACATGTTCAGTGTTGAAGAAAGCCGACCGTCTTGCAAAACCGTTCGGTAAAAAGCTCAATTCAATCGGCCTATCGAGTATTAGTGAGGCTGTTTTGCCGCTGGTAAACAGAGGTGCGGACAGCGACAGAAACGCTACTGTTTATTTTGGAGAATAAAAATGGATAATCATTCAAAAACAAACAAAAAATTCGGAAGCATATTAAAAGATTCTGAGGCTAAAACCCCGTGGCACATAATGCGGCTGCTCTCTTTTTTAGCATCCCTTGCTGTGTTGTGCCTGCCGATGTTTTATGCAGGTCACAAAAATGTTTCGCTAATCACTTTTGCGGCAAGCATACACAACCACGGAATAGACCTAACCGCCATATTGAGCGACAGGGCATATCTGTTTGCTGTGTCGGCAATACTCTGTGCTGTGATTTTTGGTATTGCAGAAATAATTTGCTCCTTCTTCACTTCTGCCAAAAGCGGATACAAGCGTGATATTATTGCATTCAGCGTAAATTTCGGTGTGACGGTACTGATGTCATTTTGCTCTGTCGGATTTGGCGCAAGGGTAAAGGCAGGATTGATTTTGACTCTTTTGATATATTTCATTAGATTCATTTTGCAGAACGCAGTTCACAAAAAGGGAGTCAATACCTACAATACCGTAGTGGCTCTTATAATCGCCGGTGTTGTTATCGCTTCTTCTTGCTTCGTTTATCGCTCACCTAAAGTGACATATACACCTCCGAAAAACGCTGACTGCGACATAAGCGCAGTAACATTCAATGTTGCTGCTGCTTTTGGTGAAAAATTAGACGGCACTTCAAGTGCAGAACGCTGTGACCGATTTGCAAGCTATATGAACAGTATAAAACCGGACATAATCGGCACGCAGGAAATGAATTCTATTTGGCTGGAAAAGCTCAAATCTACTATGCCGGATTATGAAAACTACGGAGTAAAGCGAGGCGGCGACAGCGAAGAAAAGAACAGCGAAATGAATGCTGTATTTTGGAACAAAACCAAGTTTTCCGCTGTGGAAAAGAACACAATCTGGCTCAGCGAAACTCCCGAAAAGGAAAGCAAATACACCTACACCGACAAAGACGGTAATCACTGTGAAGCCGGATGCTACAGAATTTGCAGCTATGTTGTTCTGTTGAATAAGCAGAACGGCAAAAACATCATTTTTTTGAACACTCATCTGGATAACGCATCGGAGCAGGCAGCTGATTTCGGTGCAAATGTAGTTATGAACAAACTCAATGAGCTAAAAGAAAAATACAACAATACCGACTGCACCGTTTTGACCGGTGATTTCAACGAAACCCAAGACGGAACGGCTTATAAGCTCGTTGCGTCCAAGCTGAACGACTGCACGAACCGAGCAAAAAAGACAGCCACATATCAAGAGTGGGGCTATCGCTTTACCGGTAACGAGCCTATCGATTTTATATTTACCGACGGAAAAGCAGTAGATTATACCGTGCTGAACGACCTGAACAACGGGTATGTGTCCGACCACTACGGAGTATATTCAGGTATTAACTTTTAAATTGACTGACAAGAATAATATTTCTTAGATTGTGTTTGTTTGTTCAGCAAGTGTAATACTGACATCAAAAGCAACATAGCAAAAACACAGCATTAAGTTTTACTTTTTGCAAGGTAGAAAAGGTCAACAAAGTATTACAGATAAAGGATTTTTAGACAATTATCTCTCATTACAACACCTTATCAGTATTTCACAAGGCATTTACACCGCTATAATGAATGGGAGCAGAATAATCCGGACAAAGCAAAGTCCGAGGGATTAGAGGAATTACCGATTATTCCGCTTCATGGGTTGAGACATTCATGTACTACCCTACTTAATTATCTGGAAATCAACATCATTGAAATATCAAAGACATTAGGACATTCAACCTGTTCCACTACCATGAACATTTATGCTCATAGCTTTGAGGAACAGCAAGAGGAAGTAGCAACAAAGGTAAATGAGTTCTTGCGATTGAACGCATAAATAATTGAGAGCCAGAGGACAAAATCCAAAGGCTCTCATTTAGTCATCATTCATCTTTCAATTCCATGTGGTCAAGGGCATATTGCAAAGCCATGCTGATTAGTTCATTACGAGAACGATTCGTTTTAGCTGCTAAATCGTTATATTCCTCTTGCAAGGCTCTATCTATGCGTATCGTCATGGTGACAGATTTATCTTCTTTAGGTGTTACGATAAAATTCTCCATAATGCAAATCCTCCATTGATTTTAATTACATTATAGTATTGACAAGGCACATAAAACTATGACACAATAGTGAGTTAAAATTATACTGTACTTTTGTGTTACACTCTGCTATAATGCTAATATCAACCAAAACTTGGAGGTATGGCATTATGAAAGATAAAGCAACCAAAAACGGAGTCAAAAAGCCGATTTTCAAGAAGTGGTGGTTTTGGGTAATCGTTGTCGTTATTCTGGCCGCTATCTTCGGAAATACTGGAACAAAAGACAGCGTTGAGGACGGAGCAAAGGACACTATCAGTTCAGCAGAACAGCAGACAGAGGAAAAGCAAAACGAAAGCACAGCAAAAGATGATATTTCCTTTGTAGTTACCAATGTTCCTAATGATGTGACAGGTAATTGGAGAATTGCCTCAATCGCAGAAAACATTGAAATGCAGGACTATGCTTTGGACTACTACAAAGAGTATTTCAAGAGCGATGATGAAATCCATGCAATAGTCAACTTCAATTACAAGACAACAACTAAAATCTCTGTCATGGGAAATCTGCTCGATGTGTCTGTGTATGAATATGTTGACAAAGAAGAACATGATGCAAAATTGCTTTTCAGTGGTATGCTCCTTAAAGAATACCATGTAAACAAAGATACTGGCGAAATAGAAGAAATACAGTAAAAAACGAAAGCTTTGACCACGAATGAATGGTTAAGGCTTTTCTTTATACTATCGTAATACTAAACTTACGGCGTGCTGTGGTGTGATAGGCCGAGTTAGGGAAAGCAGAAATCCCAAAAAGGTAATACGGGTAACACTTATGGAGAGTTATGGAGAGATAGGGCGAGTGCCTGTTAATCTTTTTCGGACTGTCGTACTGTTTCGGTGCGGCGGTCTTTTTTCTGAAATTTGCTCTACCCATATTTGTCGTTTTGTGCTATGATGAATAGAAACAAGGAAAGGAATGACCGAAATGTTAAAGACTTCTGAAACCACCGAAAAGCTGCTGAAGTTTATCGACGCTTCTCCGTCGTGTTTTCATGCGGTGAAAAATATATGTGTAATGTTGGAAGATGCGGGCTGCATTCGCCTGCTTGAAAACGAAACCTGGGCGCTCGAAAAGGGCAAGCGCTACTTTACGACGCGCAACGGCTCCTCCGTTTTGGCGTTCTCCGTGCCGGAAAACTATAACGGCATGCAGATTGTCTCCGCGCACAGCGATTCCCCGACGTTCCGCGTAAAGAGCGGCGCGGAGATCATCGTAGAGGGTCACTACAAAAAACTCAACACCGAAGGCTACGGCGGCATGATCCTTTCCACCTGGATGGACAGACCGCTCTCCGTAGCAGGCAGACTGGCGGTGCGCGGAACGGATGGCATCCAGAGCAGACTGGTCAATATTGACCGGGATCTCTGCGTGATCCCAAATGTGGCGATCCATATGAACCGGGAGATGAACAAAGGTGTGGAGTACAATCCGCAGGTAGATATGCTCCCACTGTTTGCGGATGTGGCATTTGATACCGATGCCGCAGGAACAGCTGAGACCGCAGACGGACCGCAGGAGAAGCCTGCGCTGCTTGGACTGGCAGCAGAGGCAGCAGGCGTGGATGCGGAAGCGATTCTCGGGGAAGACCTGTTCCTGTATACCAGGCAGGAAGGAAGATTCTTAGGAGCAGAGGGTGAATTTGTCCTGGCTCCGAGACTGGATGATCTGCAGAGCGCCTTTGCGCTGACCAAAGCTTTTACGGAGAGTACACCTGCGGAATATATCAATATCTGCTCGGTATTTGATAATGAAGAGGTGGGAAGCGGTACCAGACAGGGTGCAGATTCCACGTTCCTTGCGGATGTGTTAGACAGAATTACGGAGGGGCTTTTGGCAGATCACAGCACGTATCTGCGCTGGATCGCGGATAGCTTCCTGATCTCTGCGGACAATGCCCATGCGGTACATCCCAACCATCCGGAGAAGGCGGATCCTACGAACAGACCTTACTTAAACGGTGGAATCGTCATCAAATTCCACGGAAGCCAGAAATATACTACAGATGGTATCTCAGCTGCAAAAATGAAGGATTACTGTGAACGGGCAAAGGTGCCTTACCAGACCTATGCCAACCGTTCGGATATCGCAGGAGGATCCACCCTCGGTAATATTTCCACGGCACATGTATCGGTGTCCAGCGTGGACATCGGACTGCCCCAGCTGGCCATGCATTCCGCGGTGGAGACTGCGGGTATGATGGATACAGAATATGCAGTGCGGGCGCTGAAGGAATTCTGGGGCGAATGATGAATTATCCCGGAAAATCATTAAAAAAGTATAAAAAGCATTGAAAGCTTTGGCCGAAAAGTGCATAGTTAGAATGAAAAAAAGATTCAAAGAAAGAATCAAGAAATGATCCAAAAAGGATCCGAAAAAAATACGAAAGAAGGTTGAAGTTATGTTTGAAATGAAACCGGAATACTATATTGGAATTGATATGATCGATCAGGAGCATAAGCAGCTGTTTGACTATGCCAATGAGGCTTACGAGCTGCTGCAGGAGGAGTTTACACCGGATAAGTATGACAAGATCGATACAATTCTGGAAAAACTGCGTGATTATACCGTAAAACATTTTACAGATGAAGAAGCGTATATGGAATCCATTCAGTACAAAAAGATTTTTACCCAGAAGATCCAGCATCAGGAATTTATCAAGAAACTGGATGAGTTTATAGATCAGCATGAGAAGGATGAAGGAGATCAGGAGGAACAGGATGAACAGATCATGGATATTCTGAATTACCTGACGGACTGGCTGATCAACCATATCCTGCATGTGGACGGACAGATCCCGAAGGAATCGTAGAAGAGTGGAAGATTACCCAGGACTTTCGTGAATAGTTTTGTATCGCCTGCATACGATGTAGGAAATACAGGACCAAGGACGGAAATTCAGATGGACCAGAAGCTGGAAAACATCCTGAACCTTGCATTAGAGACCCCGGAGGAAGAACGAGAACAGACAGAGAGTCTGAATGTCGGTTACAGCGCGGAGATCCGCAGCTGGGAGCTGATCGTAAAATATCACGGCAGTCTGGACAGACTGCGGGAACAGAATATTGTGGTGGAGGAACTGATCGCCGGATATGCGATCCTTACGGTGCCGGAGGCACTGGTGGATACGGTATCGGATACCCCGGAGATCGAGTATGTGGAAAAACCCAAGCGGTTTTATTATGGACAGACGTTTCCTGCGGGGACATCCTGTTTTCCACCGGTCACTATGAGAACGCCTTTTCTGAATGGAAGGGGCGTTCTTTTGGCTGTACTGGATTCCGGGATCACCTGGGATCTGGAGGTGTTCCGGAAGGCAGATGGCAGTACGAGGATACGTTATCTATGGGACCAGACAGTCCTCAGGGATCGGACGCGGCCACAGGATCAGACAGTGCCGGAGAAAACAGGTAATGTGGGATATGGAAAAATGCCGGATGGATTTGCCTTTGGGACGGAATATACCGCGGAGGAAATAAATGCGGCATTACAGATGCCTGCATTGGATCGTTACCGTCTGATCCCCAGCAGAGACCTGTCCGGACATGGAACCGCGGTGGCAGGGATCGCCGCCGGGAAAAGTGCAGGTGGTCTCTATACCGGGGCGGCCCCCGAGGCGGAACTGATCGTGGTGAAGCTGGGATTGCCGGGAAATAGCGGGGGCGCAGAAGAAGGATTCCCCCGGACAACCGAAATCCTGCGTGGAGTGACCTATGCACTGCGGAAAGCCGGACAGTTGAATATGCCACTTGTCATCAATCTAAGCTTTGGTAACAGCTATGGTTCCCATGACGGAAGCTCTCTGCTGGAGCGCTTTCTGGACAATGCCTCCGAGATCGGCAAAACCGTGATCTGTGTGGGCAGTGGTAATGAGGGTGCGGCAAGAGGGCATTTCGCCGGGAATATAACGAGAGACAGCCGCGTGGAACTGGCTGTTGGAAATTATGAAAAAAGCCTGAATATCCAGCTGTGGAAAAATTACAGCGATGTGTTTCGGATAAGGTTGCAATCTCCGGGAGGTGAGGAGGCAGAGCTAACCACGAATATTCAGGGCGGGAAATATACGCTTAGGTTGGAGCAGACAAGGATTCTGGTCTATCTGGGAGAACCCCTGCCCTATGCGGTGGCGCAGGAGATCTATCTGGACATGATCCCGGCAGAGGGAAGCTACATCAATGCAGGGATATGGACGATCCGGCTGGAGCCGGTAATGACCGTAACGGGACAATATTATCTGTATCTTCCGGCGGGGAACGGCAGGGGAGACAGCACTGGCTTTTACCGTTCCACTCCGCAGATGACACTGACGGTTCCCTCCACGGCAGCGAAGGTGATCACAGTGGGGGCTTACGATCCGGTCTATGATACCTATGCGGATTTCTCCGGCAGGGGTTATGCCGACAGCACCCGTACCATCGGTGTGACGGCAGCAGGACTGACCAAGCCGGATCTTGTGGCTCCCGGTGTAAATATCCCTGTCTCTTATAC